>Ga0307943_1000920_pt1 | contig 16631 bp, 18 predicted proteins | sample OrgLakmetagen177_FD_203149 | JGI IMG/M metagenome (GOLD analysis project Ga0307943, IMG submission 203149) | Saline water microbial communities from Organic Lake, Antarctica - #177 | ecosystem: Environmental > Aquatic > Non-marine Saline and Alkaline > Saline | place: Antarctica: Organic Lake... | reverse complement strand
TTACATTTACCAGCTCAAAAATTATACTTTATTTCCATTCAAATGAAAATTATGGATGAAGCTGAAGCATTTGAAAACAAGATTTTGAATTACTTAAGGTCAGCTTAAAATTAATCGAAATATAAAGACAAATAGAAATCGATAAGCAGTAATCTTCTTAACAGCTACATCCTAAATATTGAAAAAAGTAAATTTAACCCGAAATATTCATTTAAAAAGTACTCGAGTCTTGTTGCGATTAAGAAAAACTAGAATTTTTGTGCCTCAAATACGAGTTTTTCTAAATCGGGTTCCGTTTCTGTTTTAATTCAAGAAAATGAATTAAATTACAGAACCGAGAACTCTCGAATAAAATACGAATTAATGAATTCTTTTATTCGGAGGTTAACCGCCAAAAACAACACAATTAGTAAAATCCATGAATAATGGCGGTTAAAATTCTTCAAAAGCATTTAGTCCAAATAGAGCAAAGTCGTATTTTACCGGGTCATTTGGGTCTAGCTTTCTTAATTTTTTATCTAATTCCATTACTGCTTTGGCATCGTTTTGTTTTCGTCTAAGAAGCTTCAGTTCCCTTGCAATTTTTCCTGAGTGCACATCTAATGGACAAGATAATTTGGCAGGAGATAGGCTTTCCCAAATTCCAAAATCTACTCCTTTTTGGTCTTTCCTAACCATCCAACGTAAAAACATATTGATGCGTTTACAAGCTGAATTTTTTAAGGGGTCGCTGATGTGTTTTTCAGTTCGTTTTTCGTGAGGAAGTTCAAAAAATGCTTGCTTCAATTTATGAATAGCTGGCATCAAAAAAGCAGCATCTTGGTGTTTTATAAATACTGCTTCTAAACCTTGATGGTTTTTGTAAATATGCTGTAGGGCTTGAAAAAAATAATGTAAATCAGAAGGATTAAAAGTACGGTGTGTAAATTGGTATTTGGGTGCTTTCAACTGATAATTCATCACAAAATCATAGGGAGAATTTCCCATGATGTCAAGCAGTTTTTCACCATTATTGATGATGCTTTTTCGGTTTCCCCAAGCGATGGTGGCAATCAGGAAACCAGCAATTTCAATATCTTCCTTTAGCGAAAATTTTCTAGGAATTTGAATTGGGTCTGTACCTATAAATTTGGGTTGATTATAGATTTCGGTTTTGGTATCTAAAAAGGATTTAAGCTCGTTAAGATTCAACAGGATGATTATGATTGATTATTTTTCCGTCTAACATTTCTAATTTTCGGTCTGCCATATTTGCCAGTTCATTGTTGTGAGTAACAATCACAAAGGTCTGTCCAAATTGGTTTCGCAAATCGAAAAATAGTTTATGCAAATGTTCCGCAGAAGCAGAGTCTAAATTTCCGCTGGGTTCATCTGCAAAAACCACCGCCGGTTTGTTTATTAAAGCTCTAGCTACAGCAACCCGCTGTTGCTCGCCACCACTCAACTGATTGGGTTTATGGTTTTCTCTACCTGCTAAACCTAAAAATGCCAGCAATTCCTTAGCTCTTTTTTCAACTTCCTTTTTGGGTGTTTTCTTTATAAAACCAGGGATACATACATTCTCAAGGGCAGTAAATTCCGGTAACAATTGATGAAATTGAAAAATGAATCCGATGTGTTCATTCCTAAACGAAGACAATTGTTTTGAGTTTAGCTGAGTAAGGTCGGTTTGGTTGATTTCAATTTTTGGAACAGGTTGGGCGTCTGCTTTTTCTAGTGTACCCAATATTTGTAGTAGGGTAGTTTTTCCGGCACCAGAAGCACCTACAATGGAAACTACTTCTCCTTGTTTTATTTCTAATGCTACATTATTTAAGACACATAGGTCTTTGTAGTGTTTATTAATTTGCTGAGCTTTAATCATAATTGTACTGCAAAAATTATTTTGCTAAGGTATTAAATCGAGAACTTTTTAGCGCTGCTAATTATACGTTAAATGAAATTTATTTGTTTAATAAATACATAATTTTGATCAACAAATATTAAAACGATATGGCTTTAACAGAAGCGATTTTTGCCAATGGATGTTTTTGGTGCACAGAAGCAGTCTTTTTACAATTAAAAGGAGTTGAAAAAGTGCAGTCCGGATTTACTGGTGGAGATATAAAGAATCCTCCATACCGAGAAGTAGTAATGGGAAGAACTGGACATGCAGAGGCAATTCAATTATTTTTTGATGCATCGCAAATAAGTTATGAAGAACTATTGTATGTGTTTTTTTCAACACATGATCCAACTACTTTAAACAAGCAAGGATATGATGTAGGTAAACAATACAGAAGTGCGATATTCTATAAAGACGAATCACAAAAGGATACAGCAGAGCGTATTATCACTGAAATAGAAGAGCAAAAAATATTCAAAAACCCAATTGTTACTGAAGTTACTTCAGCATCTGAATTTTATTTAGCAGAACAAGAGCACCAAGATTTTTATCAACGGAATACAGAATACCGCTATTGCCAAATTATCATTGAGCCAAAATTAGCAACTTTAAGAAAGAAATTCCAACATTTATTAATAAACAACAACTAAGATGTCATATAAAGTATTAGAAGAATATACGCAGCATTACACAGAAGAAATGAAAGATAGTTATTTATCTATACTTCAATCTGTAGGAGAAAATACAGAACGTGCTGGCATAATTAAAACTCCTGAGCGTGCAGCTAAAGCCATGCAGTTCCTTACCCAAGGTTATGAAATGGATCCTAAAGAAATTTTACTTTCTGCGATGTTTCCAGAAAAGTATGACGATATGGTCATCGTAAAAGACATTGAGTTGTATTCTTTATGTGAACATCACATGCTTCCTTTTTTTGGGAAAGCCCACATTGCATACATACCCAACGGACATATTGTAGGATTGAGTAAACTCCCAAGGATTGTTGATGTATTTTCTAGACGTTTGCAAGTTCAGGAACGCTTAACCCATGACATCTTAGAATGCATCAATACTACACTAGAACCAAAAGGTGTTGCAGTAGTTATTGAAGCTCACCACATGTGTATGATGATGCGTGGAGTTCAAAAGCAAAACTCAGCTACCACCACTTCTGGCTTTAGAGGAGAGTTTGAGAAAAGCGAAACCCGCAATGAATTTTTACGTTTGATAGGTAAGTAGTCTTTTTTTACAATTCATCTTACCAATTCAACAGTTCATCTTGTTTGTATTTTCGCTTATTACAACATCTGCTATATTTGTTGTGTAATCTAAAAACATACATATCATGAAAACAGTTTTAACTTTAATTTTAGTAGCATCAATGCAGTTGGTTGGGAATCCTAATCAGATTCAAAAAGAAAAAATTCAGGAGAATGGAAATCTTACCATCAACTTAAAAAATGTAAATGTAAAAAATGGGGGTACAATTTATCTGGTGATGTACGATAAGCAAGAAAATTTTATGACGCCAAACAAGTATAAGTCTGCTATGGTAAATGTAGCTGATGAGAAATTTGAAATTCTTTTTGAAGACATCCCATTTGGAACCTACGCAGTTTCTTCTTACCATGACATCAATGACAATCAACGAATGGATTTCAGTGAAAATGGAATGCCAAAAGAAGACTATGCTATGTCTGGTGAAATGAATCCAATGGGACCACCATCTTGGAACGATGTAAAGTTTCAATTTGAAAAGGATGGACAGGAAGTTGATTTAAATTTCTAGTTAAATAAACCCAAACTAAAAACCCACAACAAGCTTTTTACTATTTTAGTCGAAATTTAATTTTTATAAAATGACGAAAAAAATAGCATTCATTCTAGCTTTTGTAGGTTTTTTCTATTCCGTAGAAGCACAGGAAACATTTTCAGTACCAGAAAATTATAGCAAACAGGAAACGCAAATTGAGATGCGTGATGGGGTAAAATTACATACCACTATTTATTCACCTAAAGACCAAACTCAAGCTTATCCTATTTTACTTCAACGCACCCCCTACAGTTGTAGACCTTACGGCGAAGACCAATATAGAAGTAGAATTGGACCCAGTCAAACGCTAATGAAAGAAGGTTACATCATTGTTTACCAAGATGTTCGCGGCCGTTGGATGAGTGAAGGTGTGTATGACAACATGCGCGGCTTCATTCCCAATAAAAAGAAAAAGCAAACCGATGAAGCTTCAGATACCTATGACAGTATAGATTGGTTGGTGAAAAATGTAGACAATAACAACGGAAAAGTAGGCACTTGGGGAATATCTTATCCAGGTCATTATGCGGCAATGTCTGTATTATCAGACCATCCAGCCTTAAAAGCAGCTTCACCTCAAGCACCCATAGGAGATTTTTATTTTGATGATTTTCACCACAATGGAGCATACTTATTAAGCTATTGGATAGCCACTGCTGTTTTTGGTTATATGAAAGAAGAGCCTACTGCTTCATCTTGGTATAGCGTTCCAAATATTGGCACCAAAGATGCTTATCAATTTTTTATGGATGTAGGACCACTTAGTAATTTAGATGAATATTATAAGGAAGATAATGTGTTCTGGCAACAATTGAAAAATCATCCAGATTATGATGAATTTTGGCAAGAACGCGGTTTGGTTCAACATATGAAAAACGTAAAACCTGCGGTAATGACCGTTGGAGGTTTATTTGATGCAGAAGATTTATACGGACCATTCGAAATTTATAAAAGCCTAGAAAAAAACAGCGATAATTTTAATATGATGGTTTTTGGTCCTTGGTCTCACGGCGATTGGGCTCGATTGAGAAAAAGTCAATCCATAGGAAATGTATATTTTGGAGAAGAATTGTCCAAATATTATCAGGAAGAAATTGAAGCTACCTTCTTTAATCATTTTTTGAAGGACAATACCGAAATGGATTTACCAGAAGCCTTGGTTTTTGATACCGGCTCCAACCAATGGAATGAGTACACCGAATGGCCTCCTGCAAAAGCGGAAGAAGTGAAATTTTATTTAGGAGAAAATCAAGCATTAAACAAGACTGCTTCTACAGATAGCTACCAAGAATTTATAAGTGATATCACCAAACCAGTTCCATTTACCGAAGACATTAAAGTCACTTTTACACCCAGAAAATACATGACAGACGATCAGCGTTTTGCCGCAAGAAGACCTGATGTTATGGTATATGAAACTGATGTACTGACCGAAGACCTTAAACTTTCTGGAGAAATTTTAGCCTCTTTACAAGTTTCCACAACGGGAACAGATGCAGATTGGATTGTAAAAGTAATTGATGTTTTTCCAGCCGATGCTGAAGACACCGAAACCATGCAAGACCATTTAAGCATGAGCAATTATCATATGATGGTTAGGAGTGAAGTGATGCGGGGTCGATACAGAAATGCATTTGATACACCAGAAGCTTTTGAACCCAATACCAAAACAGAAGTGAATATAAAACTGCAAGACATCAACCATACATTTAAGAAAGGACACAAACTACAAATTCAAGTACAAAGCACCTGGTTCCCTTATATAGACAGAAACCCACAAACCTTTGTAGATAATATATTTGAAGCAAAAGAAACCGATTACCAAACTCAAACACATCGGGTGTATAACGATTCGTTTATCCGCTTCCAGATGTTGAGTGAGTAGTAGTGTTTTGTATTGACGTTCTAAAACACATGTCATAAAACTAAGTCCAATAAAAGCAAAGTTTAGCTGAAGGCTTAAAGCCATTAGGATTTGTTTTTTTGTAATGTTTAGAAGATCGAAGGTATTATATAGTCTTGATAAAAATGTTTAAAAAGTGATGTATATTTGTTGATATGTACTGGTTGTGGTTAATTTGAAAAAAAAAATGAAAACTGATTTGACTAAAAAATATTTAAGTAAAACACCAAAGAACTTATTTTGGCTTTCATTGTTAGGAATTCCATATTTGATATGGATGTACTCAATCGGAATTGAACTGAATAAAAAAAAATCGGAATATAATGGAATGAATAAAATATTGCTGATTATTCTTGTTGGATATCCAGCCCTTTACCTGATTATTACGTTGATTTTAATACTGACTAGAAATATGAATATGGATATAATGGATACAATTTTACCATTTCAGTTTGGTGCAATATTCAGTGTATTTTTTTTAATGGTTTTGACCTCTTGGACAATAATAAAATTTGAAAAAAGAGAAGGATTAAAAGAATCAAGCGGAATAGGACTCTTTTTCGGAATTTGGTATTATATCATTGGAATATGGTTTATCCAACCTAAAATAAATGAATACATAAAACGAATTAAATAAAAACTAACCACAACAATATGTATCTTCAATGGCGAGGTTTGGGAGTTCAAACGAAAGGTTTGGGATTTATTTTCTAACTTTACGACTGAAAAACGAAGTGCATCGCTTCTTTAGTCGCCACTGAAAGATACACTAAACGTTGTACTTCAGCTAAAAAAAACTGTAACTAGTTTTAACATCTTGCTTAAATTCGTAACTTTAGGCTATGAAAAAAATTGAGCAAGGGTTCATAATTGATAGGCTGACAGATTCTATCTTAAATACTATTTCGGGTGACAGTTTTCAAACGGAAATTTCAACTCTGAAAAAGTCTGATTTAAAGAATATCCAAAAGAAAAACGGATGGAACTTTGATTGGAAAACTGAATTTAACGATCTGAAAAAAGAAGTCTACAAATTGACTATTGTGAATAATCCAGACATTATTCAAGGTCTTTTGAGTATTTCAATTGAGAGCGACCATATTTATATGGATTTGCTAGAAAGCGCACCTTTTAATATTGGAAGGCAAAAACTTTACGAAGGTGTAGCAGGAAATTTAGTGGCTTATGCTTGTAAAATTCTTTCCAAAAGGGATATGACGGATTTGTTGCATTTACAGCCAAGACACGACTAATTAAATATTACGAAAAAACGTTAGGTGCTTATCATTTTAAAAATCAACGAATGATAATCGACACTAAACCAGCTAAATTTTTAGTGAATAAATACTTTAAAACCAGATAAAATGGGATATATAGCAGAACCAAAAGGTGTGGATTTTTTGATTAAAAGTCCACCATTAACTGATAAAGAACGTCAAGAGCTAAGCGAACATATAAGACAGCGCAAAATTGAACTGAAAAAGAAATCTGACTCCAAACAAAAGTCTCAATCGACAGCAAAGCCGAAAGCATAACAACAGCTATAAGCAATAGCTCGGGTTTGGGCTGAAACGAAAGTTTAGGTTTTATTTGCTAAGTTTGTAATTGAAAACAAAACTGAATGGCTTTTTTAGGCGCTACTGCGTATAGCCAGACCGTTGCCTGCAAGCTGAGAAAAAATAAAAATTTAAAAAAGTAAATAATTATGGGTTCCAGTAATATTCAAGGAAAACTTTGGGGACAAAAACCTGAAGATTGGGCTACAATACAGGAAATCACTGGTAATTCTGGATATGAACACGCATTGCAATTACTCAAAATGAAGCCAACCCAAACTTTATTGGACGTTGGTTGTGGAACTGGTTACTTTAGCGATTTAGCTTTTAAAGAAAATATTGATGTCACAGGAATTGATGCTAGTAAAGAACTTGTTGAACAAGCGAGAATACGAAATTCAGAAATTAATTTTTCAACAGGAGAAATGGAAGAATTAACATTTACTGACAATAGTTTTGATGTTGTTTGCGGATTTAACTCTTTTCAATACGCAGCAGTAATCAAAAATGCTCTATTTGAAGCAAAAAGAGTATTAAAGAATAATGGGAAACTGGTAGTAATGATTTGGGGAAACAAAGAGGATTGTGAAGTATCAACATACATAAAAGCTATTGGGAGTTTACTTCCACCACCTCCAGCAGGAGCAGGAGGACCGTTTGCACTTTCAGAAAATCGGTTGTTGGAAAAAACTTTGGAAGAAGTTGGATTTAAAATTATTACTAATAATGACATAGAATCAATTTGGGATTATCCGAATTCAGAAATTGCTATTAAAGGATTACTGTCAGCTGGTCCTGCTGCAAAAGCTATTGAGAATAATGGTTTTGAAAAAGTTCATAAAACAATGAAAGAGGCTATAAAACCACACACAAGGAAAAATGGCCGTGTGATTTACAGCAACAAGTGGAGAGTTGTAATTTGTGAAAAAAAAATTAAATAACTAATGCCAACAAAGTACTGTGGTAAAAAACAAGTAAAATTTTATTTTTTTCCGTTTACAACAAGTCAAGATTATACGAAAAACCCTTAAAAATGGGTTTTTCTATGTTGATTTATTGAAAACAAGCCTTAGCTAGTACAAACATTAAGGCTACCTACATAATCCTGATTATAAATTAATCCAGATTTAGCAATTGCGAAAGCTTGTTTTAGTAGCTTATTGCACACCGCAATTAAGGCTAATTTTTTACTTTTTCCTTTAGCTACTATACGTTCATAAATATCACGACAAGCTTTGTTGTACCTGCCTTGCCGGCCAGGCAGGTTTACATGCATTAAAACTGCACATAAACAATAAATTTCTAAGTTTTTGATTTCCTATTTTAGTAATTCTAGCACGACTATGTACACTAGTTCCACTTTGCCTAATCACTGGTGTTAAACCAGCATAACTACATAATTGAGATGCGCTATTAAATCGCTCAAAACCGTCAGTTAAAACCACTAACATAAGTGCAGTTTTAGGTCCAACTCCAGGCATTGATTTTAATTGAGTTAGCAAGATTTGATGATTCTTTTTTACTAAGCCTAGTAATCGTTTTTCTAGCTTTTCCACCTTTTGTTGTACTTGCTTTAAATTACGTTTTAAAGATTGTACCACAGCTTTACTAGGTTCGCCTAAAACAGCTTCGCCGTGTAATTTATTTTTTAACAGGGTGCTTTGTTTGGTATATACAGAGAGTGTTCTGGTGATTTGAAGGCATTCTAATTCAGTTTTAGTATTGCCTGTCCAGAGCTTTGGTTCAACAAGAGGCTATAAGTAATGCTGTATTAACGCGTTAAATCGAAGTTTAGGTTTTATTTGCTAAGTTTGTAATTGACAACAAAACTGAATGGCTTTTTTAGGCGCTACTGCGTATAGCCCAAACGTTGCCTGCAAGCTGAGAAAAAATAAAAATTTAATAAATTAGAACAAATGAAAAAAATAAGTATCCTATCAATTATCATCCTAGCTGTTCAAATCAGTTTTGGTCAAACAACAATTCTTGACAATACAAACGTTAGTGGTAGCTGGACATTAGCTAATTCGCCCTATATAATTGAAGGACGTGCAATTATTCCAAATGGTCAAACATTAACAATTGACCCAGGAGTAGAAGTTCGATTAAGATCAAGTGCATCTCCAACCGTATCTTGGTTTGATTATGGCGCAGGCAACGTGGGGGTTATTAGAGTTCAAGGAGAACTTATTGCCAATGGTACGTCAACGGATCAAATACTTTTCACGAGAGACAACACAGGGTTTTGGGGAACAATTTTAATAGATGAGAACGCAAGTTCTAGTTCATCCTTTACGAATTGTATATTTGAGTATTCTAAGGAGTCACGCAATGTTACGGGTATTACCTCAGTGGTAACTTTTGATGCCGGTATTAGCATCTACCGAAACACTATCACTTTCGATAACAATGTACTTAGAGAAAACCAAAGGGCGGGAATGCTTGTGCGTGAAGCGAGCACACTATTTGAATTTAGTAATAATGAGTTCTACGATAATGGCGCGAATGGTCTGGTTATTTCAGAATCAACTGCGAATAGTATAAACAATACATTTTATAATAATTCATTTTCAACAACAGGATCTGTTTCTGCAGTTCGGTGTAGCTCTTCAGATGTTTATTTGGTCGGAAACTTGATTTATAATAATGATGATTTTGGTGTTTTTACAACCAATAATGGTAACATCAACATTGTGAATAATACGATTTTTGGAAACTTTCAAGGTGTTCGAGTAGAAGGTGGAGCTAATACTTCAATTGCGAATACGATTATTCAAAACAATGACTTGAATTTTGCAGTAAGTTCTCCTGGAGGAGCTACAATAGAAATGGAGTACAGTTTAACCGATGAAAATAGTCTCCCTTCAGAAATTACAGATTTAGGTAATAATGTACTCAATGAAGATGCGCTATTCACAAATAGTGGGGGAGATGATTACTCGTTGTTGAGCAATTCTCCTTGTATAGATAATGGAAATCCATTTACAACAGGGCTTAACATTCCAAATACAGATGTGCTTGGTAATAATAGAATCGACAATACGATAGTTGATATAGGGGCAACTGAGTTTCAACAACCAGTAATAAATTATACGGTAACAACTGCATCGAATCCAATGATTGGCGGAACAACATCTGGTGGTGGTACATTTGCAGATGGAAGTAATGTTAGCGTTTCCGCTGTACCAAATACAAATTACAATTTTGTGAATTGGACTGAGAACGGAGCGGTTGTTAGTACTTCTGCAAATTATAGTTTTGAAATAACTTCTGATATAAACTTAGTTGCGAATTTTGAATTTACTCTTTCTGTTAATGAAAATGAAGTAGACGAAAATAGCATAGTAATATACCCCAACCCTATAAATGATTATTTAACTATTAAAAGCAGTAGTTTTTTATCCGTTGAGGTATTTGATGTTTATGGTAAACTTGTATTGAGTACTAATGAAAGTAAAATCGATTTAAGTTCTCAACCATCTGGAATTTACATCCTGAAAGTAAAATCTTTGAACAGTGTTGTGACAATGAAGAGAGTAATAAAAAAATAGCAAACATGTAACATCGTATATAAAAAATAGGCGAAATAGCAGTAAAATCATACCTTGGAGCTCGTATCAGACTTTGTGCTTACCAAAAGTTTCGTAATTCGAAATCGCCTACAATTCTTATACAAAACCGTTGCCAGTAATTTGATCAAAAAATCGAAAATCTGAATAAAATGAACATTAACCCAATAAAAATAATTCTACTGGTTTTCGTTTTGAGTACTTTTTTTTCCTGCAATAGAAAAGTAAAAAGCGAACAGATAATTGCTAAAAATAAAGCAACTGAACTTGGCAAATCAGTATGGCAGCTTGATAATAAAATTTGGGTCATATTTCAAGATTCAAAAGAGAATTATTGGTTTGGAAGTAATGGAGAAGGTGTTTTTTACCTAAATGGAAAAGATTTAAAACAAATTACAACGGAGAACGGATTGGTAGACAATAAAATCAGAGGAGTTCAAGAAGACAAATCTGGAAATATATTTATTGAAACAACCAATGGAATTAGTAAATATGATGGACAATCATTAACAACTTTAAAGTCAATCGTTTCATCAAAAAACAAATGGAAATTAGAACTTAATGATTTATGGTTTGGTTATAATGCAAACGATGTATATCGCTATGATGGAAATTCTCTCTATGAATTAAAATTACCGCGACAAAACTTAAAAAAGACATTTGGAATTGACACGCTCGTAAGTCCATTCAATAACAACAACCCTTATTCGGTCTATAAAGTAAACAAAGACAAAGATGGAAATATTTGGTTTGGGACATTCGTAGCAGGAGCTTTTCGATATGACGGACAATCATTTATATGGTTTGGTGAAAATGAACTGTCTATTCTTCCAAATGGCACAGCACCTGGAGTTCGTTCAATGATTCAAGACAAAGATGGATATTTTTGGCTGAGTAATTTTATAAGCAAATATAAAATCGAACCGAACACATTAGAATATAAAAAAATAAACGGAATTGAAAAAGATAAACCTAATTATTTCAATTCTGGATTATCAGATAAAAATGGTGATTTATGGATGACAAATTATGGTGGTATGGTATGGAAATATGACGGAAAAACTTTATCAGAATTTGAAATCAATACTGAAGAAAAAGATGTTTTGCTCATTACTATTTATGAAGACAATAACGGAATAATATGGCTCGGAACAGATAATGACGGAGTTTATAGAAGCAATGGAAAAAGCTTTGAAAAGTTTGAACTAAATAAATAAAAACTACTGGTCATGTACATTCAATGGCGAGGTATGAGAGTTGAAAACAAATTACCAAAAAAGAAGGGTTTTTTTTTTGGTATCCATTTCATTCCTTTAAGTTTTACATTATGAATCCTAGTTCGAATTTTATATTTTTGATCTCTCAAATTATAAGCTTCAATTATTATATGTAGGGTTACAACACATCCTATCTAATTTGCTTTTCTTTGTTTTTACATTTATTTATGTCTCTTTTATATTTCGTACTTCAAGGTTTGGTAGTTTCAATAGCTGGCAGTGTTATGCCAAGCTTACTTAATATGTCTGTCGTAAAATATACCTTAAAAGTTGGAAAAAGAGCAGGATATTTACTAGCCTTCGGCATAGTATCTGTTATAATTATACAAGTCAATATTGGAGCCTACCTTTCTGATGTGCTATTGAGAAATTCTAGTTATATTGAGTTATTGCAAAAAATAGGAACCTTTATTCTAATCTTAATATCAATTTATTTTTTGAGGTTACATTTAAAGGAAAAAGAACATAAAGAAGATGAAAACATCAGTGAAATAAATACCTATAAGCATGGTCTGATAATTTCCTCGATGAATACTTTTGCAATTCCGTTTTATTTTGCAGCAGGTATTTTATTATCTAGGTTAAATTTTTTTGAATACAATATTAAAAATAGTTTATTCTTCTCAATAGGATCTGTGCTAGGATCGCTAATCGTCTATTTTGGTTATATAACTCTCGCTAGCAAAATTGAAAAAAGGTTAAATTCTTTAGCCACTAAAATGAATTTAATTCTTTGTATAATAACTGGCTTAGCTGGCTTAGGAAATTTACTAAATTTAATCTATAGAAACATTTAGTATCCCTTAAATTAGGACAATTGAATAGCTTTTAATTATTCTAGTCTTTTTCCTTTGTTTGTTGGTTTAAAAGGATTCGTTTATCCATTTTCAGATGTTGAGCGAGTAATGGTTTTTGTATTGACGAGACAAATCTGGTTTTAAAAACTTAGTTCAATATAAGGCTAAGTTTTAGTTAGTGGCTTAAAGCCATTAAGTTATGAGTTTTTTCTGGGAATGCTTTAAAGATTGAAAGTATTAGATAGCTTTATTTCATTTTCAATACTATTCAATTCATTTTTTATTTTGCAGTAGCAAGTTATAGTATGCAGGTAAATACTTGTTTATTCCTCAATTTATTTAAAATTTACGAGCTAAATTGTTTAGATTTGGAAATTAGTCTTAAACTAATGCAAGGCAATTGTTTTGAAAGTAAATTAGCATTAACGAATGTATTCAATGAAAAGAAAACAACAGTACTTTAAATGGGTTATTATATTTCTAACTATCAGTTGTGTGATGTCTTGCGTTTCTTCAAAGAAAATTAATTACTTTCAAAATGAAGAGGAAAGGGTAGTGGAGGAGTTTATTTTCAATTACGAACCTCCTTTACAAATAGGAGACATGTTAACTATAAACGTATCTGCTATAGATCAAGAAGCCATTGTGCCATTTAATCTTTTTGAAGTTCAGACCGTGGCGGCACAAGTTCCCTTAACTTACATAATTGATGTGGAAGGTAATATCAATTTTCCTGTCCTAGGAAAAGTCAAAGCATCCCAACGTACTACAAAGCAACTTACAGAGTACTTGGCAAAAAGTCTAGAACCCTACTTAAAAGATCCTATTATAAATATACGCATTACCAATTTTAGGGTAACTGTTCTTGGTGAAGTTAGGAATCCTGGGCGCTATCCGGTATTAAATGAACGCATAACTATTCTTGAAGCACTAGGATTGGCAGGAGATTTAACCATATATGGTGATCGGAAAAACATTACCCTAATAAGAGAACAAGGCGGAAAACGAATTTTTGAAACCATAGACCTAACCAATACAGATTTGTTTGATTCTCCTTATTTTTATTTAGCTCAAAACGATGCACTTTACGTGCCTTCAAACAAAACAAAAGTTAATTCTTCTGGTGTAGGTCCAAATACTTCTATCATCATATCAGCCGTATCTGTACTAATCACTTTAGTTGCAATTCTGGTTCGTTAAAATAATCCTATGCAAAACTCCAACCAAACTGAAATAACTCCTTCAAGTGAAGATAATTTCGATTTAAGAGAATTTCTAGAAAAGTATTTATTTCACTGGAAATGGTTTCTCTTAGGAATAGTAATTGCTTTAGGATGTGCTTATTTGTATCTACGATATACCGTTCCTCAATTTCAAGTAGTGTCTACCATATTGATTCAAGATAAAGAAAAAGGAGGAGCATCATCAGAACTCTCTGCTTTTGAAGATTTAGGGCTTGTATCTAACGGGAAATCTAAATTTGATACCGAATTAGGAATCTTAAATTCCAGAAGTCTTCAAGAAAAAGTAGTAAAAAAATTAGGGATAAATAAAACCTATTTTGCTAAAGGAAGTTTTCGAGCTTCAGAATTATATGGAAATAACCTCCCCTTTAAAGTCAATTTCTTTGGTAAAGATTCTTTATTGTATAAAAAGGATACCCTATTTTCTATCATTCCAACTTCTAAACTTAATTTCGATTTGTACAATGCACAAGAAAAGAAAGTAGGCAGTTACTTGTTTGGTGAAAATGTAGAGAGCAAAATTGCCGATTTTACAGTAATACCTACCGCTATTGAGCCAATTGATGTTGGCCTGAAAATAGACGTTTACATTACTAAAGTAGAATCTGTTGCCAACTATTATAGGTCTAAAGTGCAAATTGAACCAGTAAATAGGAATTCTAGCTTGGTAAATTTAAGCCTTAAAGATGAAAACAAAGAAAAGGCAAATGATGTCTTACGGGTTTTGGTTGAACAATATAATATTGAATCTATTTTAGATAAAAGCCTTGTTGCTAAAAACACAGATATTTTTATCAACGACCGTATAGATGCAATTTCAGAAGAATTAACTCAAGTAGATATTGATCTTGAAACCTTTAAAACAAGCAATAATTTAACCGATATAAGTTCAGAATCTAATCTTATTTTAAGCACCAACAGCGACTTGGTAAAAGAAACTGTAGATTTAGAAACACAACTAAAATTAGTAGATTACATTATAGATTACATTCAGAAAAATGACAATAAACTTATACCAACCAATCTTGGTTTAGAAGGAGCTTCCCTCAACCAAAGCACAACAAAATATAATGAGATTTTACTTGAACGGCAACGTTTGCTTAGAAGCTCAAATGCATTAAACCCCATCATCGTAAACTTAGACAGCCAAATAACAGATCTAAAAACGAGCATTAAACAAAGTTTAAACAATTTAAAGTCATCACTTTCCATTTCTTTAAGCGATTTGAAAGACCAAGAAGAAGATTTAAATTCTAAAATAAAATTAGTACCTACCCAAGAGCGAAATTTAAAAATTATAGAAAGACAGCAACAAATTTTTGAGACCCTATATTTGTATTTACTTCAGAAAAGAGAGGAAAATGCAATAGCATTAGCGGTAAAAGCTCCCAATGCCAAAGTGATTGATAATGCTTATGGAAGCGATATTGCGGTGTATCCCAAAAAACTATATTTTTATGCTTTTGCATTTGCCATGGGGCTAATTATCCCTTTTGTATTTATTTATTTATTTTATTTATTCGATAACAAAGTTCATTCAGTTGAAGATATTGAGTTACAACTAGATGCTCCCATACTTGGCGATGTGCCAAACTCAAAGGAGAAAAGTAATTCAATTGGCAAGATAGAAAACAACAGAAGCCCCTTAATGGAAGCTTTACGTATTGTTAGAACCAACTTGCATTTCCTGTTACTAAAAAACAAAAAACCTTCCAAAACTATTTTTGTTTCATCTACTTTTAAGGGAGAAGGCAAATCATTTATCTCTATACATATTTCTAGAATACTTGCCTTGAATTCTAAAAAAGTACTTTTAATTGGTGGTGATATTCGAAATCCAAAACTTTCTGAATACCTAAATATCCCAGATAAAAAAGGCCTTACCCATTACTTGGCAGATGAATCTTATACACCAGAAAGTCTTATTGAATCTTTACCAGATTTAAAATTCGACTTACTACAAGGTGGAGTTATTGCACCTAACCCTTCAGAATTGCTAATCAATGGACGTTTTGATACTTTACTTGCCTATGCCAATGCAAACTACGATTACGTAATTATAGACACTTCACCGGTAAATCAGGTAACCGATACCGTTTTGTTAAGCCAAGATAGGGCAGATTTGTTTATTTATGTAATAAGAGCAAATTATTTAGACAAAAGAATGTTGAAAATTCCTAAGAAAATGTACGAAACCAACAAGCTACAAAACATGGCAATTGTGCTTAATGATAGTAAACCTGATGGAATTTACGGTTATGGCTATGGTTACGGCTATGGTTACGGATATGGAGTAGATACAAAGAAACCTTGGTGGAAGATTTTTAAGTAGCAGATCGACATTGTATGGCAACATAAAATGGATGTCATGCGAACAAATAAAACAAAGGTTTTATGGTTGTGTATACTCTGAAAAATATGTTTCTCCAATTTTTAAAATAGAGTGTTTTTTTAAACTGCAAACTTACAATTAGTTAATTATAAATTATTCGTGTCTATTCCTAGCTACAATGACTTTTCGGAGAGGATTCAAGGTTTAGTTACTAAAGAGCTTTGTTTTTTACAATAGTTCATCACAGACCCTAAG
>Ga0307943_1000914_pt1 | contig 16668 bp, 16 predicted proteins | sample OrgLakmetagen177_FD_203149 | JGI IMG/M metagenome (GOLD analysis project Ga0307943, IMG submission 203149) | Saline water microbial communities from Organic Lake, Antarctica - #177 | ecosystem: Environmental > Aquatic > Non-marine Saline and Alkaline > Saline | place: Antarctica: Organic Lake... | reverse complement strand
GTAACATTTGTTAATAACAGTAATGATTTTCAGAAAAACAGAGTAATAACTTTGCCAAATTGTTGATAACATTAAGAAAAATCAAAATTTGAAAAATAATCTGTTAATTTTGGTACTGATTAGTTACGTTCGTTTTAATTACCTCATCCGAATGATGAACTGTTTCGATAATTACATTCTTTATTTTCTCAATTAAAATAGCTCTTTTATCGTCCATCAACTCCAATCCAGACTCTTGTAGTCCTTGTTGTAATTGCATACGCTGTTCACTAGAAAGATCTTCCATGATATCAACTTCACCTAAGTCAACAACTATGTAGTGAAGGCCAAGTTTCCTCAATTCCTCCTTAACTGTAATCTTACAACGATTACTAACCATGTATTTTATAAAAATCTTCAAATGAGTAGTTTAATTCATCGCAAGGTGTTGCTTTTAAACTTAAAAAAGTTATAAATTGTTAGAAGATAGTTGTATAATTCACAGATTCTCTAAACTATCTCTCCGCTTGTCTTTTAGTTTTTTGTAAAATGAAGGTGTTAATCCAGTCACTCTCTTAAACTGTTTAGATAAATGGGAGACACTGCTGTAATGCATTTTGTAAGCAATTTCAGTTAGACTAAGCTCTTCATACAACAGTAATTCCTTTACTTTTTCAATTTTATGAATGATAATAAACTGTTGTATGGTAGTTCCATTTACTTCAGAAAATATATTGGATAAATAGGTGTAATCATATTCTAGTTTTTCACTTATATAATCGGAGAAATTCACTTTAGGTATTTCATTAGAATGATGAATCATTTCAATAATTACATTTTTAATCTTTTCAATTAAAATATTCCTTTTATTGTCGAGAAGTTCTAATCCAGAATGTAGTAGATTCTTTTTGAATAATTCTTTTTGTTCATCTGTGATGTCCTCCATAATTTCAACCTCACCCAAATCAACAATAATATAGTGCAGTCCCAGTTTTCTAAGTTCCTTTTTCACAATCATTTTGCAACGAAGGCTAACCATATATTTTATGTAGAGTTTCATAGATTAACCAAGTTACAAAAAAATATTAGACAACCTGTTTTTAGAAAGACATTAATAGAAAACGCTATCTAATGTCATGTCAAAGCTGTCAAAAAAGATTACTTACCAATATATATTAAACTGTATCGTTAAATTACGGAAGCTAATCCTTAAACAAAAGTTGTCCACCTTTTAATTTGATGAACTCGCAAGAAGCTAAAACATTAAATTCATTAAAATAAAAACAACCCATACAATCCTATTCTTCTATTAAAAGAATATTTTCGTATAGGTTGTAATTAAAAATTTAAGGTTGATAATCCCTATGCTTTTTTAATCTTTTCAGAAAGTTCTTTCTCTTCACTATGCAATTTATTTGCAACTGAATCCATTACACTTGAAACTTTCAATTTTAAATCATTGATTGTATCTGTACTTTTACTCGAAATCATATCTCTAGTGTCTGTACCTTTATGTGGTGCAAACAATACACCCAAAATTGCTCCTACTGCCATTCCTGCAACTACTCCAATTACTACTTTTCCTGAATCCATTTTTTTGTTTTTTTTTTAAATGATTAATATTATTTATTTCCCCCAAAAATCTAACAATGAATTTTAGAGCTCGTATATCGTTCTTAAATTCATCTTTGAAAGATTTTTTCATCTATCACTTTATTTTGTGATACAATTAAGATACAAAAATTTGATAGTTTTTTGGTGTTTAAGCAACTATTAACCAGGTGATTTATAAAAAATTAACTAATTGATGAGAAAATTGATGAGAAAATAACTACACACAATTCAAACCAATAGCTGCTTCTGGGCGATAATGATAATATTGTAACACTTCCTCCAAAGCCAATTTTAGCGCTTTGTTGACAGGCACAATTTTACTTCCCATTTGATAATCGATTTGATTCAATTTCATGTAATATTCTGTGAATATTGGAACTTGCATTCCATTTGAAATAGCATCAACAGCATCCTTATAGTTTTCGGCTTGACCTTCTTTGATGATTTTACAGGTCGCTAATCTCAAATTTCCGTATTTGTCTCTGCTGGCCCCAAAACCAAACAAGCGACATATTAATCCACGGTATTTGTAGTCGCTGCAATGGCCTTTTCCAAGAAGTGTGGGTGATTTGTAGATCTGACAAGTTAAACTGTCAGTTTCATTCAGAATCGTTAATGTATTCTCGGCTTCTCCATTTAAAAACAAATGAAAAGCCCACGGCAAGAACTCTAGTGGAGAAGCATCGATATCTGGATACGTACAACATTTTCCACAACCGGCAACACAGCCTAAACTAGATTCCTTTTGAAACTGAGCAATTTCTAAATCTAAGTCGTAAAATAACATTTCAACTGATTGCACTTTTCGCTCTATCGACATTAGTTTTTTGCCGAAGGTAAAACAAAAAATAGTGCGATTTTCATTTTATTTTTTTGGATAAATAAGAATATCTGATTTTAAACGTAAACAGCTCAGCAGAAACTTCAAAAAAGAAGAATTGGTTTACAGAATTAAAAAAAAAGTTTTAACTCAAGTTTCGGTACTAAATGAATAAGTGTACGTTTTGATGGTCAGTAGACAGTAGGCAGAAGGCAGTATGCTTGTTTTTGCCTTCGTTTTTAAATTGATTACTTTATTTACTGCACTTTCTATCTAAGAAAATGGTTCTACCACTATTTTAATGGAAACATAAAATAATTCAGCCAAATAGATTCAAATTATTAAGTTGTTTTCAATTGTATTATAATAATAATAAGTTTCGTATTGAAAGTTGTAGCTTAATAATTTTGTTTTTTCCTTGAATTAATCACTAATATAATTGAGGGTAAAATGTCGTTAACTAGCATTTGATAATTATGCAAGTAACTAACTTTCAATTAATAAGTCCTGAAGGGACGATATATAATAACCAAGGACGTAAGTCATTGGAATAAAAAAACAGAGAACACAAAACCCGACAAAATTGACCTAAAACTGATACACAATAGCATTAATGTTCATTCCTGCTCCAACGCTAGCAAAAATTACATAATCGCCTTTTTCAACTTTATGGCCTTCCATTTTCGATTTTAAAACAAGGTTCAACAATGTTGGAATTGTTGCAACGCTGCTGTTTCCCAGCTCACCAATACTCATAGGCATTACATTTTCTGGGACTTCACGATCGTAGAGTTTATAAAAGCGTTCACAAATCGCTTCATCCATTTTTTCATTGGCTTGATGAATAAATATTTTTTTGATTTGACCAATAGAAACACCGCTCTTATCGAGACAGGATTTCATTGCAAGGGGTACATTTTTCAAAGCAAAATTATACACTTTACGACCGTACATTTTAATATAGTGTCTGACGCTATTTTCAAGCTTCTCATAACTCTTATCAAAATGGATAAAATGTGCTTCCTCTTTGGTGTGTGTTTCCGTGGAGTGTGAAATAATACCGCCTCCAGTTACCGATAATTGTAAAACAGCTGCTCCTGCTCCATCACTATAAATCATAGAATCTCTGTCGTGTTGGTCTATTACTCGTGAAAGTCCTTCAGCTCCAATCACCAAACACGTTTTAGCCATTCCAGCTTTAATGTAGGCATTCATTTGAATCACTCCTTCCAAAAATCCTGGGCAACCAAAAAGTACATCGTAAGCTACGCAACTAGGGTTTTCTATTTGCAATAAATGCTTAACACGTGAAGCCAAACTAGGAACCATATCACTTTGTATGGAATCGTGTTTTACGTCACCATAATTATGAGCGACAACGATATAATCAATTTCTTCAGGATTTATTTTAGCGTCTTTTATAGCTTCATTTGCGGATAAAAACGCCATATCCGATGTCACCATTTGCGTGTCAAGATATTTTCTTTCTTTAATTCCCGTTATTGCTTTAAATTTCTTGATAATGTCCGTATTCGATTCTTTAATTTCAGCACCATCTATATTAAAGAAACGGTTGGAACTGAAAGATTCGTTCGTTGTTACATTACCTGGGATATAACTACCTGTTCCTATGATTTTTACGCTTTCCGACATTATTTTGTTTTTCTATAAATTAACTAAAATATACAAATTTAACAATTCTATTCACAATTATTGTGTCTATTTCTATTCGTGTTTCAGAGGTTTGAGGAAAGGTTGTATTTTCAATGTGGGTTAGAAAATGGTAAAGATTTGAGTTTTACAGAAAAATATATTCTTTAAATGTCAGTTATTGGTAATTTGAAAAGTGAAAATAAAACTATTTAGTCTTGTTTGGCTTGTATAATATCAAGGTGTGAAACACAGTAATCAGATAAAACCTCATCTAAAAGTTCTTTCGTGAAGTCGGAAGATCCAAGTAGAATTGTACTGAAAACTTCAATTCTGTCGTCGACGGAGAGTTGGTTGAGCTGTTCTGTGTCGCGGAAGAAGTTCATGAAGTCGTCGCGGGTTATTGGGTTTTGCATTGGTTTTGAGTTAAGTGAAATTATTTAAAGAATTATCCAACAGACATTTTAGCTGATGCATTCCATAAATATTGTGGAATAGGTTCGCTCAAATGCCAATTTATACTCATTGGTTTAGTGCCGTAGTAATCTTGAATATTACCTTCTCCAATAAATACGTATCCCATGGTGTTTCCGAATTGGTTTATAAAAGAAACAAAAATATATGAATATCCTTCTTATACATTCGGATTAGTGAAAAAATCAGTTTTCATTATTTCATTTTTTAGGATTAAAACTATTTTTAGAATTAATTATTAAAAGGTTCATCTATTAAAAATATCTTACTTAAATTTGTAACCAATGTGTAATGTTGTGTATTATGGTTATAAAAAATTATTATTCTTTGTCTGAAGCTGCTGATCTATTGGGGAAAAGCAAAGAAACTCTAAGAAGGTGGGATAACGAAGGAAAGCTGTGTGCTGCGAGAGAACCTATTAGTGAATACCGTATTTATAAAAAAGATACAATTGACTCTCTATTAAAGCCATTATTTGAAAATATTGAGGAAGAAACAGATAATTTTGAAAAACCATTGAAAGATTATAAAGTTCTTGAATTATTTGCAGGAGCTGGAGGTTTAGCAATTGGACTTGAAAAATCGGGTATTAAGTGTGCTGGTTTAAATGAAATAGACAAGTGGGCTTGTTCAACATTACGAAAGAATCGTCCAGATTGGAATGTCTTAGAAGGAGATATTAAATCTTTCGATTTTAAAAAATATAATAATAAGGTAGAAATCGTTACGGGAGGTTTTCCATGTCAAGCTTTTAGTTATGCTGGTAAGAAGTTAGGTTTAGAAGATGCTCGAGGTACTTTGTTTTATGAATTCGCTCGTGTAGTTAAAGAGGTAAATCCTGAAATCTGTATCGGCGAAAATGTCAAAGGTCTTCTTTCACATGAAAAAGGAGACACTCTTAAAGGTATGATTTCAATTCTTGATGAAATTGGTTACAACGTAGTTCCTGTTAAAGTTCTTAAAGCAGTTCATTACAACGTCCCACAAAAACGAGAGCGTTTAATTTTAGTTGGAATAAGAAAGGATATTGATATCGAGTATGAGTATCCTAAGCCTTATCAATTAATATATAATCTAGAAGACGCGTTGAAAAAAGGTAGACTATTCGATACAGATGTTCCAAAATCAGAAGGCTCTAAATATCCACAACATAAAAAAGAAGTACTAGACTTAATTCCTCCTAAAGGATATTGGCGAGACTTACCTTTGGAATTACAGAAAGAATATATGGGTAAAAGTTTTTATTTAGGTGGGGGAAAAACAGGAATGGCGAGACGCATTGGTTGGGATGAACCAAGTCTAACTTTAACATGCAGTCCTGCACAAAAACAAACGGAAAGATGCCATCCTGATGAAACAAGACCCTTTACTGTTCGTGAATATGCAAGAATTCAAACATTTCCAGATGACTGGGAGTTTATGGGTTCTGTTTCTCAACAATATAAACAAATTGGAAACGCAGTCCCTTGCAATTTAGGTAAAGAAATAGGCTACTCCATTATTAAGTTTCTGAATGAATACTATTTGAAATCAAATAAAATCGAGGATTCTATTTCGTTAGCTAATTCAGTATAACCCTTTTTAAAAAAATCTTCAGAATCAATATTTAAAATCATTAGGTCTAAATTAGAAACTAATTTAGAGTAAAAATTTTCAAACCCTGTTAATCGATGCCAAAACTCTTTTCCGATAAATACTGGAAATTGAGTGTCTATTTTTTTATAGTGTTGACTAAGTTGGTTTTCTTCACCATATAAAACACCTAAGATTAAATCAGAATTATTCATATTCATTGAATTCGTTCTGGCTAAGTTGGTTACTGTAGTGAACTTTTTCAAAAGAGGATTAACATCTTCAGAGTTTATTGTGTTAGGGCCAGACTTTAGTTGACACCATTTTTTACGATTATCTACTTTATCAATGAACTCTATATCCATTCCTTTTATTAAAGAGCCATTTGCTAAATTAAGTTCAACAAACATATTTTGAATTCTGGTGCCAAAAGAAGTGTTTATTGAAGTACCTAATACCCTGGGGTAATAAAGAGCTTTGGCAATACCTATTGGTGAAAAATTATCTTCAAGAACTTTGGATAGATATTTAACTACAATTGGATTGATTTTATAGGACTTTAGCTTAGAATGGTTGTTTAAAGTGTTGATCTTATGATTTTCAAAAACCTTATCTTTAAAGTACTCAGTAATTATCTGCAATAGCTCATTTTCGTTCATAAATCAAATATATTCTTTTTTATTTAATCCTCTGCAACTTAAAATTAAGGCTCTATATGATTTTTCACAATTAATAAAATTTCAATTTCCCTATAACCGGAATATCCGCCTCCGCTAAATCAAAATCCAATAACTCCCCAAATTCAACAAACCTATAATCTTGATGCTCCAAAAGCTTAATTTCTCCAGCAACATAATCACATAAATAAGCAATCAAGTTTATCTTAAAAGAACCATAGTCGTGAATATGAGAAGAAATCTTTTCTGCTGGAATAATTTCAATATTCAATTCCTCCTTGATTTCTCTAACAATCGCTTGCTCTTCACTTTCTCCATCCTCTAGTTTTCCACCAGGAAATTCCCATTTCAAAGGATGTTTCATTTTATCACTTCGTTGGGCGATGAGGACTTTTTCACCTTTTAAAATTACAGCACAAACTACTTGGATCATTTTTTTAGGTTTTATTTAGAATGGAATTTAAACTTAATTAAAATGATTGGAATAAAGAGGGTTTATATTTAAACGATCAATCACTTCCCAATAAAAAACTCTTGATCCAATCCCTTCTTCTCTATTTTAATTGTCTTTATCAAATCCAAAAGCCTCTCTTCCTGAACTTCCTCAATCTTAAAATTAATTTTTTGCTTATCAAATCTTTCTCTATTTCCATTTTCACGGATCATACTTTGAATTTCAATTGGAATAAAAAATGACGCTTTATCATCCAAATACTTCTTGTATTCATTCAAAAAAATACCAATGCCAGCAATATCAAAATCACCGAAATGGACATAATCGTTAGAAATTGAATTCATCCACTTTATGAAATCCTTATTTTGGTTTTGTGGATACCGTGACACAAACAATGGTACTATATCCTCAAACAAATATTTCTGTTCCTGAATTTGACTAAAATTCTTGGAATTCTCTACTCCTACAATAGTCACGTTTTTCGGGATTTTAAACGTTTCAAAGTCATAAATAAAAACAAAACTTCCTGGACTAGGGTTGATGATTAGCTTTTCGTTATTTAACTGCGCTTCTATTGCTTGATAACAATTCACTAAAAAACCTTTAAAAGCCCTTTCTTTCGAGTTTTTTGAATCGGTTGTGATTTTCACAAAATCTGCACGAGATGATTCTGTATTTTCTAAAGCTGAGATATACCTAGTCAAATCATTAATTTGTAATTGATTTACTAAATAGATATGCAAGCCTTCTTCATTTATTAGCTCCAAAGACTTTTTGTGTTTTCCTTTACGCAAAATGATGTTTTCAAAAACTAAATCATCAATTAATTTACTCTTTGCTGAACTTGCTGGAATGGATTCTCTGCCGATGAGTTGAACCAATACCCTCGCTATTTTTAATGTTAATTTCATCAATTCAAAACCTTTGTATTGACTTTCACCAATCGATTAATCTTCGTGATGTACTTTTTGGCATCCGATTCTGATTGAACTTTTGCCAATTTATATGTGTACTTATAATCGATAGCATTTTGACTTGTTGGCGAACCGTTAATCAACAAGATATTTCTTTCGTTCGCAAATCTTAAAATACCTTTTACGTTGTTTGGGTGCAGTCTTCCAATCTCATCCATCATACAATGCAATTTGAAATCTTTGAATTTCTTTGAAGCGCTGTCTTTGAAAACATTGAGAAGTAGGATATTTATCATCGCTTTTACCAGAACGTCTGTTCCTTCACTTCCAACATTTGATAGCTTCTCAACCCAGCCAGAATTGTTGTCATTTTCTACAATTTTAAATTGTAAATCAAAGGATTCTGACAATGTTAACGTTGGATTTTTGTGTTTTTCTATCGCTTTTACCAGTTCCTTTAAAAGTTCAACAGCCTTTTGATTTTTAGAATTACTATCGGTGGAAGTGAATAGGTTGGTTTCACCTAAAAGTAAACTGTTCTCATCATTAAACTCTTGAATTTTAATCAGTAATCTAACCACAGGATTTGAACTTGCTAATGTGCGAATTTCCATTTCTTTGATGGCTTCCACAAAGTTTTTACTGCTGAAATCATCATTAATTTTTTTGATGATTCTCTCAATATCTCCCCTTTTTGAGTTTAATTCCGTCGTTTCTCGTCCAATCAAATGAATAATATTGGCAAATCTTGTATTTACTCTTTTCTCAAATTCATTGATTTTATCTTCTTCCATAAATTCCTTTAAATCTGATGCAAAACTTAAAAAGTCTTCATCATTATTTAAGTCATTTTTAAAAGAGAAAATGTTTTTATAGGTGAAATTACCGTTAAAAGCATTGATGTTTTGTTGTAACTCTTTGAAATTTTCAATTCCCTTATAATACCTCCCATTGAGCTCTGAAATAATAGAGTGGGCAGTTTTCAAGTCTTTATCTTCTAAAATTGGATCAGAAAAATATATTTGAATATTGATAAAAGCATCAGATTTTTTGAATTCAGAAAATGCCTTTTCGTCTGTATTAAATTCGTCGACTTTTGATTGTATGCCATCAACTACTGTTTTCTGATCAAAATACTTTTTATCTAGTTTAACAATTTCATCTTTATGTTCTTCTAGAATTAAACTTTGTCTTTTTTCTAAAGTTGTTTTTTCAGCTCTAAACTCAGGAATACGATCAAAAAGCTCTCTTTTATCTTTCTTGTATTCAATTACAATCGCTTCATTATTTCTAATGTATTCGAGTGCCTTTTCTACTTCCAACAATCTGTTTTCAATGCGAGAAATCCTTTGGGTGTCAGCTCCTTTATTATCAAGCTCAGAAGTCTCTTCTTTTCTTAACTCTTTTACTCGTTTTTCGGATTCTTCTTTATTATTGGAAATATTAAGTTGAATTTCATCAATTCTAGTTTGATTCAAAGTCTTGAAACTTGAGATCTCGCCATCTCTTTTGTTTTCTTTTAAAGTTATTTTACGCTTTATTCCAATCTTAATTTTTTCTAACTTTTCTTGTGCTTTTACTTTGTCAGAAGTAACTTCATTTAGCTTATTTTCAATCTCATTTGAAATGTTGATTTTTTCTGATTTAGATTTTTCAACCCATTCACTCAATTCAACTTGACACTTCTTTAATTTATGGTCAGATTGCGCAATAAAATATTCATTCTCTGCAATAACATCTTTAAAAACTTTAAGCTTTTTCCTGAATTTTGTTTTAAGCTTTTGTGAAGAATCTTCCTTATCCTCATTTAGTTGAAGAAGTGAATTACGTAAATTGGATATTTTTATTTTAAATTCTGTAATCTCATCATTGTATTGTGCAATAGTTTTAGTCCGATTATATAATCCGTTTAAATTCAATTCAATACCAAAAAAAGTGGCTGAATTGTTATGGATTAATTTAGGATTTAATTCAGAATTAAAAAGCACATTGTCTTCATCAATTACTTTTCCAATGGTCTTTTCCCAATTCGGAACGTGATCATTTAACCAACCATAAAGTGAAGATTTACTTTGGGCAATCTTATGCGATATGGTTTGAATTTGATCCGTGAATTTCTGCTTTTTGCTATTGATTACATCAGCTTTTAACACTGTTGATCTCACAGTTTCATTTTCTTCAAGCTCCCATTCTTTTCGCAGTATATTTACCTCGTTTTTTGAATTTAGAATAATGCTATGCGCACCCGAAACTTTTTCTTCAATTGCGTTGCTCTCTTTCTTACATTTATTAATTTCAGCAACATAAAAAACCTGATATTTTAACTCCGATTTCTTCCTTTTTAATGTGTTTTCTCTTTCAACTACGCCATTTAATTCATTAAACGCTGTTTCTTTTTCTGTTTGATTGTCATTCTTAACTTGAACAATAAGCTTTTCGTAAGTCTGAAAAAGTTTTTCTCTGCTCTCGCCAGTCTCACTCTTAATGTTGTTAACCTCAGCACTTCGGTGATTAGCCAACTCCTGTTGTTGGTTTTGAACTTGCAAAATTAACGCTTCATATCTTTGGCTAATTTGACCAAAAGCAGATTTCAGTAAGTTCTTCTCTTCTCCTAAAGTTTTGAGTTCTCTTTCCAAAGCATCTCTTTGAATCACTTTCTTGATTACTTCATCAATGCTTTGATTATCGTATTCAGTTTGCTTTTTTGCGGCTTTGATTAATTCTTTCTTTACATAATCAATATCCGAAACTAATTTTTGTTCTCTTTTTAAATGAAGATCTTTTAAGTTTGCCCTCTTATTAAAAAGCGCGGTTAATACATTGTTTTCTTTGGAAGAATTAGAAATTAACAATGGTTTTTCTTTCTCAATAAAATCCATTCTAAATCCTAAAGCATGAGCCAATTGTTTCTTTTCTCTAATCAAAAAATTATGAATACGGTATTTATCAATGACTCTTTCTGCTTGGTTCCGAATAACAATTTCACCTTTTTTATTGGTTTTAAACCAAATCCGAATGTCATTGATTTCTCTTTCAAAGTCTATTAAATGAACTTTTGAATAATTTTCTATATCTATCGTAGTTTCATCTTCACTTAAAGAATTAATAATCGTGTCTTTGATAAATTTAGCTTCTAGATTTGAGTTCAAAAGCACATTTTGAATCGTTCTAGGAATATTTTGATATTGCTTACTCTCTATCAATGCGTATTTCCTAAAATCAGGTTTTAATCCTTTATTGTCTCCATAAATTATTTTCCGAAAATCCTCGTAACTGGATACAATTGTGCTGTAATGAATTTCTTTACCTAAAGCATTTCTTATTTTATCCCAACTTTCAAAAGCTCTATTATTTTCATCAATAAATAACTCACTTTTGTATCCAGAATTAAAAAATCTAAACGCGACTTTTCCATTTACCTTATAAGCCAAAACACAGAAAGGAATCCCCTCTTTTTCAACTTCATAAATGATGTATGAATTTTGATATTGAAAGTAATAATCATCAAATCCTTTCTTCTCTCTGGGAATTCCTAATTTGGATTTATTCGCATTATAAAAAAACAAAATAGCACGCAATAAAGTACTTTTCCCTACTCCTTGCGTACCAATTAAATGAACATTTCCATCTAGCTCAATTTCAGCATATCTTACTGATGCACTGTTTATAAATACTATTTTATTCAGGTATCTCATTTTCTACTTCTTCAGGAATATTAATAGCTGTAATGATGTCTTTTAAATAATTGAAAGAAGTCAACACTTTGTATGTTTCTGATATTTCGTCTTCAAGCATTATGAAATTATCGACTTCAAATTTTTCGATTATCTTTTTAACCCTATCCGAATGACTCTTTTTATCACCACTGATTTTTTTAAGATTGTCCAATTTTGATGTTAAATCAGCGTTGTTTTTTAGTTGATTTATAATATCAGAAGGCGAAAATCTTAAGCCAACATCAAAAGATGAATCAAAAGTTTTAAAGAAATCTAAAATATCAATCCAAGTAAATGCCTTTTCTAATTTTCTGTCAAGATTTACATTTTTCTCTTCTCGACTGAAATAGAAATACTCATTTCCTTGCTCTAAAATATAATTGATTTGATAAAAATAAGCATACAAATCCCCGAAGGTTTTATCGTCCTCTAAAACCCTGTAAAGTGTTTGAATGTGCTCGCTCGGACTATTGGAACAAATGAATTGTCCCCTGCGAAGAACATCAAATATTTCGGAAGTATATTTTGTTATCATTCTACTTATTTTGGATAAACCAGTGCAAATTCGACTCCGTTTGCTGTTTCAAAATCATCTTCTACTCTTAATTCCCGCTCATATTGTGAAGTGATTTGACAAAAAATGGTTACTCTTTCATCAAAGTTAACCGTTTTCGAAAATTCATAATTCATAACGAAATTGAACAGATTATCACTTGTTGCAATAAATTGATTGCGTAATTCATCCAAGTTAATCATGATCTCTTCTTCAATTGTATTCTTAAGAAATTCCGAAGAGATGCGATCAGCTATTTCAGGTTCGAACAGTTTTCTGTCTTTATGATTTTTAGCAATTCTTTTAATTGCTTCAAACGCTTTTTCATTTTCTCGGATAAAATCAAGTGACAAATTCAATGGTTCGCGAATTCTCTTCTCAAATATCACCTGATTTTTATTGGCGACAACCTGCTTAATATCTGTTTCCGCTTCTATCGTAAAGTGGTCTTTTAAATACTTTAGCTTTCTCAGTTTTTCTAAGAACTTTCCTTGATGTTTGATTTGATTCAGATAATCAATAATCTGTTTTTCTATTTCAATTAAGTTGTGTGAGCATTCTCTAAGCTGAAATTTCAAATCGACAATTACCCTCTTTAATTCTTCATCTAAAGCCCTATTGAAGAAAGTCAGTTCTTCTTGATCAATCAAAAGCAATGTTTGAATAATCAGTTTTTCAACTAAATTCCGTTTTTGATCTAAATTTTGAAGTTTTAGTTGCTTGTTTTTATAATTCGCTTCATTTTTAAAAGTATTCTCAATATTTCGTCTAATATCGACTACACTTCTGAGTGTTATACTTCCAATTTTTCTGAGTGTTTTTTTGATAAACTTTAGATAACTATACTTTCGCGTTTCATTATTTTCATTGAGAAAGTAATCAATATTTTCTTTGATATTTTTAATATTCTCATCAATATAAGAGAGATTAATTTCCTCATTTACATCCAATATTTGCTCAAAAAAGTCTAAGTATTGATCATCAAGTTCTAAATAACCCCCATTTTCTCTAATTACAGCTCTTGCAATCAAGAAATCAATCCGATTTTCGTCAGCATCGACTAACTCAATAGCATCACTGTATTTATAGTCGATTGATTTCCTTTTACTAAACATTTCAGAAATCAACTTCTCCTCTCTTTTCAGAGCAGATAACAATTCCTTTATGTCGTTGAAAGTATTCATCTTATTGCTTCATGTAATTGCGTGAAAAGTGTCGTTTTTTCATGCGTAATGAGTGAAATCGCATTCGTTTCCCAAACATAATCATTTTACGGAAAACTATATGGTTCTACCCTTATTTTAATGGGTGGGTAGTTGAATTGATAAACAAGGTTTGAATTGTTTATTAAGACATTAGTTATACAAAAATATAGAGTAAACCGAGAGTTCTGGTTGATACTATTTGATGCGCTTTAATGGAACGCGGATAACACGGATGCAAGCAACGCCTATATTCGCGGATTTTTTCACCTTTGGTGAATGCTGATTAAAGCGGATTTTGAAATGCCTTAATAGTGCAAGAAAAGATAACTGAGATTTATTCTCCATTGAAAAAGTTATCCACTAAATTCATGGTAGAACCAACTATATTAATCATTCACCAAAAATCGACAAAGACAAAACCCATTCTTCATTCTATATCAAGTCTACTTCCCAATCTATAAATCAAGAATTAAAACCAAAATAATTTCTTCTTTTGTTATTAAAATTGACGGAAGTCTAACAGGTATATTTACAAGTGTTTAAACTTTGTTGGATACCCAATTGAATGTTTTGGGCAATAAATTAAATATTTTCATTTTTTGTAAAATGTTTATAAATTTGCTGTATTTAGTGTCTGGTCGGAAACAGACGATTTTTATTCCCGATTTTATCGGGATGAGAGGTATTTATTCAATCATAATAATTTTTTAAGGTTTTTCCCGATTTCTCGGGACAGGCTATGAGCTTGCTTTGCTGCGGTTTGGTTTTATTTCTTTAGGAGATGCCATAGCATCAGCCGACGAGAAAAAAAGTAAAATATACTCAAAAGAATCAATTTTAATTTTGTGCTGTTTCCGACCAGACACTAAGTAATGGATTCTGAGCGTTAAGGAAGGAAAACAAATTATTTGTTACGGTGCATAGGTTAATTGGTATTATAAAACCCATTAATACAGTTGTACATAAACCACTTTTTTCGTTTCAAAGAATTCCTCTTTAAAGTATTCAGTAATGTCAAAAAACTCATGAAAAGTTTGCACTGTGCTCATTTCTTCGGTTAAATCTCCACCTTTTAAATAAAGAATCCCATTTGGAAGCGCATTTTTATGCTGTTTAATTGTTTTCTTTCTAACCCATGAAATGAAAGTCGGCATTTTGGTTACCGCCCTACTTACAATAAAGTCATACTTATCCTTAATTTCTTCAGCTCTTTTGTGACTGTAGTGAACGTTTTTTAGTTTTAAAGCTTCTACGACAGCCTCAACTACTTTTATTTTTTTGCCTGTAGAATCAACCAAATGAAACTTACATTCTGGAAATAAAATAGCCAATGGAATCCCTGGAAAACCTCCTCCTGTTCCTACATCAAGAATTTTAGTTCCTGGATTAAATCGGATAACTTTCGCAATAGCCAATGAATGAAGAACATGGTGTTCATAGAATTTGTCCATGTCTTTTCTGCTGATGACATTAATTTGTTCGTTCCACTCTTCATAAAGTGGGCCCAGTTGCTCAAGTTTAGAGATTTGATCTTCCGTTAATTTTGGGAAGTATTTCTTAATCATTTCCATATTGCAAAAGTAGTATAATCCAGCTCTTATTGTTGTGAACTAAATATTAAAATAAAGGATTATTCACTATTAGAAAGGTATAGGATTATGGGGTTTTCCTCGGAATTAAATATTTATTGGAAGACGTTGACTTTTCTCAATAACTGCTTTATAATTTTTGTGTAATTCCGATGGCATTCTTTCTAAAAATAAATTACAGGGTATCTTTTGTTTTCTTCATGACATTCGCCAACAATTCACGCGCCCGAAATAATTGAGCTTTAACAGTTCCCAATGGTAATTCTAATTCTTCTGCAATTTCATCGTAAGTTAATTCTTCAAAATATCTTTTTACTATGAGCTCCCTATAGCGTGGCTTTAATTTATCAACGATTTCACGCAACGTTTTTAATTTCTGTTGTTTAATGAAGGTTTCTTCAGGGTCCAATAAGCCTCCATCAATCTGCATGCCAATAGATTCTCCATTGTCATTGGTGAACATGTGGTCTAATGAGGTGAGAGAGATTCTTTTCTTACGAATATGGTCGATACAATTATTAGATGCGATTTTAAATAACCATGTACTAAATGCATAACTAGGTGTATATTGATCAATGCGATTAAAGGCTTTTCCAAATGCTTCAATAGTTAAATCTTCTGCGTCATCCGTTTTTTTAATCATCTTTAAAAGCATAAAATAAACAGGCTCTCGATAGCGGGACATTAATTCAGTAAATGCAGCTTGATCTCCTTCCTTGGCACGATTTACTATAATTAAATCCTTCTTTCCCTTTTCTGATAAGTTATTTCCTACTTCCATTTTGTCCCTGTTGATTTTTCAGAGGTATAATATATTAGTGGAGTGAAAAACACGTAGATTAAATCCCAAAATAGTATACTCCATATAAATGAAGCTTGTTCCAGTTTTTTCAAAGCCAATCCAAAAATAATCCATTTTGAAATTACAACTAACGCAATAACTCCCAATGAAATCCATGTCACTCCGCCAATAACTATCAAATTAACAAAAGAAATCGCAAGTAAAAGCAGAGATAATGGATATATTCCTAACAATAGTTTTTTGAAAAGTGAGTAACGGACTGATGCACTGTAGTGTCTAGACTTTTGAGATAAGAAATCTGACCATGAGGTTTTGCCGTCTGAATAACAAAAACCATCTGGCGACAAGGAAATAGTGTAGTTCTTCTTTTTTGTTACTTCTTGAATAAATAAATCATCATCTCCTGATGAAATAGAATAATGGGATTTAAAACCTCTGTTGTTTAAGAAAAGTTCTTTTGTGTAGGCTAAATTCCTCCCTACACCCATATAAGGCACCCCTGCTTTAGCGTATGACAAGTAATTTAAAGCAATCATTGATGTATCTAACCTGATGAACTTATTTAAAAGTCCTGGAGCAAGATTGTGAGGTCCGTACCCTAAGATTATTTCTTTCTTGTTCGTGAATTGACTAGCTATGGATTGAAGCC
>Ga0307943_1000889_pt1 | contig 16902 bp, 19 predicted proteins | sample OrgLakmetagen177_FD_203149 | JGI IMG/M metagenome (GOLD analysis project Ga0307943, IMG submission 203149) | Saline water microbial communities from Organic Lake, Antarctica - #177 | ecosystem: Environmental > Aquatic > Non-marine Saline and Alkaline > Saline | place: Antarctica: Organic Lake... | reverse complement strand
AAGAAGCTATGTTAAGAGAAAAATTTTTAAAATCAGGAAAGGGTCGAGAATGGATGAAAAACAATATAACTAAGTATTAGCTCGTCGGGCTCATATCCGCCTGAGGCGCGTGTACGTCCTTTGGCGGAGACACTGGTTTGCGCCAAAGGCGCACAGGCGAGTCTGCCCCATTGGCGGACTACCAAGACGGTCATTTGCTTTTAGCTGATGGCTTTTTGTGGTTTGAGTTACCCTTTTTTCAAAATTCAAACTAAACTGAAAACAACACAAAATAAAGAAGTTCAGTAAAAGTTGGTTTGCTTATTATTCCTTCCGTGATCCTAAAACAGGTTGACTCAAAAGACAACCTTACATTAAAGCTGGTTGGCTTTAGCTTTTTGCAAATTTAATTAATGGTTGAATGTTGCCATGATCAGCTTTTTTTAAGGCATCAATATATGCTTTCCTTATTTCGTTTGCTTTAAGCATATTTGATTGATGCCAAGAAAATATTTCCTCGCCAAATATTGATTCAATAATGATGTCTGCCATCATCCTGGAATGCCTACCATTTCCATTAGGAAAACAATGAATGGACACTAAACGATGTTTAAATCTGATAGAAATTTCTTCAGGTGAAAAGGTTTTATTTTTAATCCAAAATTTTGTATCATCAAGTAGGTTTTTTAACTCTATTCCGATTTGTATCCACGGAATTCCAATATTTTTCTCGGTTTGTCTAAATTCACCTGCCCATTTCCATACATCACCATACATTCGTTTGTGTAAGTTTTTAATAAACTTTTCGGTTAGAATATTATCAGGTTTAAATTTTGTATAAATGGTCCATTCAACAGCTTTTTCGATATTTAATTGCTCAAATTCATCCAGTTCGCCATGGGTAGTTATTGATTTTATTTTTAGACCTTCCTTTTCTTCTTCGGCTAAGGGAGTTTGGCCGTCTTTATAATCGAATTCTAATCCCATAATGACTTTCTCATCTCTCTTTTTATATCATCAGCAAGCTCTTTAGTGATTTTGGCTATCTTTTCATCACCGATTCCCTGGTCTTCCAACTTCATATTTTGATTGGTCCTTAACACTATCTTTTGGGCTAGCTTTTCTGCTTTAGTTTGTATTAAATCATTTATAGTACCATTTTTTGGGACTAATGCATATACCAATTTTAAGTCCATTGCATTTGCAACATCTTTTAATGCATTAATTGTAATAGTGCCATTGGATTCACTTTGTTCAATATTTTTTACACCTTGCCGGGTTATATTTAATTTAGCTCCAAGTTGTGCCAATGTCATATTAAGTGTGGTCCGGATTGTATTTATCCATCCGCGCTCTGGAACCACGATCTTTCTGGATTCAGAAAATGGTTGTAGTTTTTGGTCTAACTGTTTTATTAGAAGTTGCTTTTTAGTTCTCATTTTGTGTATAACTATAAGTTGACAAAATATAAATAATGTAAACTTTTGTATTTACAAATATATATAAAAGTAAATCTATACGTTGACAAAAATTAAGAAATGTAAACAACTAAGTTTACTTAGGATCTGCTGAAAAACACATATTTATATATTTTACAATGGATTACTAGTGATAATGAACGAATAGGTGCAAGTTTATTTAATGAAAATCACTATATTCTATTGCACTTATTCGGTGTAAACAACTTTGATTTAACATGTTTACCAAAATTAGTTACTGAACGGGATTTAAACGGCTTACATGTTAGCCTGTCGTATGCCATCTTCTTCGTTGCCTTCGACTTGAAGTATTATTATACATCTGCGTCTTGTCGCCTTGTTCCGATAGCTATCGGAAGACATTCGACAGACTTTTTCAGCAGACCCTACTTATAGTGAATTTATAATGAAAGACGACTCAGCCTAACACACTATTAGAGCTGGCAGTATTGCAAAGCAGAATATATCCCTAAAAGAAGGAAAGTTCAACGATTTTGTAGTGCTTCCTGTAGAGTGTGGAACCATCAAGAAAAAAAAACCTGTCGGATTGGCTAAACCTATGACTTTAGAAAAATCAAAAGTTAAAACTAAAGCAGATAAGATGAGTGTTGCAGGAGTCGGAAATGCCTCTTCAGGTACTTTGATTACCGATTTTACTAAAGTCGTTTTTACTCCTGAACATCAAAAAGCTGCTACAAAAGGTGACCTCAAAAACCTATTGTCAAAACTGGTAAATAAAGCTTATACGGCTGTGAATTCGGCAATGGTAGAGGCTTACTGGCTAATTGGCAAGCGTATAGTTGAAGAGGAGCAAAAGGGAAAAGGCAGAGCGGCTTATGGAAAAGAAGTGGTGAAAACTATTTCTGCTGAATTAACTGCGAAATTCGGTAAAGGCTTTTCAGAAACCAACATCAAATATTTTAGGCAGTTTTAAAATACTTTTCCTAAACTAATTGGCCACTCAGTGAGTGACGAATTTAATTTTTCATATTTTAAAAAACTGTCTTGGACACATATTCGGCAAATTCCCAGAATATCATCAAAAGTTGAAAAGTTTTGGTATTTAACTGAAGCTGCGACACAAAACTGGTCTATCAGCACCTTAGACCGAAACATTTCTACACTATACTACCAACGCCTTATTACTTCTCAACAAGATATAGTAAAATAAGAAATACAAAAAACACACATTAAACAGCTTTAAAACATGATATTTTATATATCGTTCTTTTCTCATATTTTGGATAAGAAAATTAAACATTTAAATAGTGTAGTAAACTTACCCTAAAGACAAGAAAACTTCATATTTTTATAAATCATTAACAAACTATGCCAAAAACACAATCCAAAGCTGATATCAACTTTGAGCAAGAACTCTGGAAAGCTGCAAACGAACTCCGTGGTGCTGTTGCTGAAAACCAATATAAAGATTACATTTTACCACTTATCTTTTTAAAGCATGTTTCTGAACGCTACGAGTCCAGAAAAGAGGAATTGACAGATGCGCTAAATGATAAAGAATCTGACTATTATACCTTAGATGCTGAGGAACAAAACTATGTTCTAGAAGATCCTGATGAATACCTTTCTAAGAATACCTATATTATTCCAAAACAAGCCACTTGGCAATTTCTTCAAGACAATGCAGAACAAGATAACATTAAAGTTTTAGTAGATGATGCTTTTGATGTACTAGACGAAACACTAGCCGAATTTAGACCAGAACTCAAAGGTATTTTACCGCGCATATTTGTAAAAAGCCAACTCACACCAAAACAAGTCGCGGGTTTGATAAATCTGTTAGCCAATCCCAAACTGTCTGAAAAGGAAAACCCAGGCTCAGATGTGTTAGGACGAGTCTATGAATATTACATTGGTAAATTTGCCATAGCAGAAGGCTCGGGTGCTGGGCAGTTTTTTACACCAAGCAGTATTGTGAGGCTTATGGTAGAAATGATAGAACCTTATCAAGGTAAAATCTTTGATAACGCTTGTGGTTCTGGTGGTATGTTTATTCAATCTTTAAAATTCCTAAAAGCCCACGATGGCGATAAAAAGAATATCTCCATTTATGGACAAGAACGCTATGATGGCACGCTACGACTTTGTAAAATGAACTTAGCCTTACGGGATTTATCTTTTGATGTCCGCCTTGGTGACTCGCTTTTGCAAGACAAATTTCCTGATCTAGAGGCAGATTATATTTTGGTAAATCCACCATTTAATGTTAGCCAATGGCATCCCGAAGATTTACCTGAAAACGATCCTAGGCTTTTTGGGTCTAAAGAAGAATTTGCCACAGATGGCAATGCCAATTTTATGTGGATGCAAACATTTTGGAGCCACTTGAGTAATAAAGGCACTGCAGCTGTAGTAATGGCAAATGGGGCGATGACCTCAAACAACAAAGGCGAGAAAAATGTAAGGCAACACATGGTAGACCATGGTATGGTAGATTGTATTGTACGTTTACCCGATAAGCTATTTCTCACCACAGGCATACCTGCATGTATTTTTATTTTAAGTAAAAACCGAAATGGCAAAGATGGTGTACACCGTAAAAGAGAAGATGAAGTGCTCTTTATAGATATGTCCAAACTAGGCAGAATGGAAAGCCGTAAACTCCGAGTCTTTGACGATGAAGATTTAAAAAAAGCAACCGACACTTACCACGCATGGCGCAACGTCATTGCGAGAAGTGAAGCGAAGAAGCAATCTGTCACCCTGAGCGCAGTCGAAGGGAATCACGCCTACGAAAACGAACCCGGCTTCTGCTACGCAGCCAAACTTGAAGAAATTGCCAAACAAGACTATAAGCTTACCCCAGGCATTTATGTTGGCACAGAAGCTGTTAAAGACGACGGCATCCCTTTTGAAGACAAGATGGAAACCCTAAAAGCACAATTGCAAAAACAGTTTAGAAAAGGCAACGAGTTACAACAGCAGATTTTAGATAGTTTTGAAAAGTTTTAAATGCAAAACACAAAAGATTTAACAGTAACTTTGGTTGACAAAAACAGTATTTTATTTAAATTTGTCAACATAAACTAATAATCATGAAAGTTACTGTAGCTAAACGAATTAAATCTGCGAGAACCCTAGCGGGTTTCTCACTTAGAGAACTATCAGATAAAATGAATGGAGCCGTCAGTTATAATGCTATTTCAAAATACGAGAAAGCTGAAATGATGCCAGACAGTAAAGTGATGCTTCAATTAGCCAAAGCGCTTAATGTAAAAGTTGATTACTTTTTCATGCCTTATAATGTACAAATCAATAATATTGAATTCAGAAAAAAAAGTAAGCTCTCTGTAAAAAATGAAAAGGCAATTAAGGAAAAAGTAACCGATAGCATATCACGATATATCCAACTAGAAGAGTTTTTAAACTTGTCTTATGCCTTCAAAAACCCAATAGAAAATCTTGAAATAGAAAGTGGTAATGATGTAGAAAATGCAGTAAACCAATTATTAAAAGCATGGGAACTTGGTATAAATGCTTTGCCTAATGTTATTGAATTATTAGAGGACAAGGAGATTAAAGTTATTGAAGCCGAAGAAAATGAAAATTTTGATGGTTTTTCCGGATGGGCAAATAACCAAATACCTGTTATTATTGTAAATAAAAGTTTTAGTATAGAACGCAAGCGTTTTACTGCTTTGCATGAACTTGCGCATTTGGTTTTGAATTTCAAAGAAAACTTGCCCGCCAAAGATGTTGAAAAGCTTTGTCACCGCTTTGCTGGTGCCATGTTAATGCCTAAAGAAACCTTCTTAAAAGAACTGGGAGTGCATAGAAATAGAATTAGCATTTCAGAACTTATTGCTTTAAAAGAAACCTATGGCATATCTATTCAGGCTGTAATGCACCGCGCTAAAGATTTAGAAATTGTAAATAAGCAACGCTATATTGGGTTTAGAAAATGGATCAATGCAGATGTAAACAGAAAAAAAGAAGTGAATTTAGGCAGTTATATAGGCAAAGAACATTCCAACAGATTTAAGCAGTTACTGCATCGTGCTGCGGCAGAAGATGTGATAAGTATGAGTAAAGCCGCTAATTTAGCCAATGTAAAGTTGGCTGTATTTAGAGATGAATTTTTTGCCCTATGATACTTGTTGTAAATGATGCCAACATTTTAATTGACTTGATAAAGCTGGAACTTTTACCCCAGTTTTTTAGTTTGAACTTTAAGTTTCATACCACTTCATTTATTATGTTTGAGCTTCATGACAGCCAACAAAAAGAACTGGACATGTATGTTGATAGAAAAGATTTAAAAGTAGAAGAATTTAATCCAGAAGAATTGGAAACTCTTTTTATGGTTCAGCAAGAAAAGCCCCAACTGTCTCAACAGGATTGTACGGCCTTATTTTGTGCTCAAAAACTAAAAGGTACGCTTTTAACATCAGATAAAAACCTTAGGCAGTTTGCAATAGGCAAAAAAGTAGATGTCCATGGTCATTTATGGATACTGGATTTAATGGTTGAGCAGCAACAGCTTAAAGGTAAAGAAGCTATTGATAGGCTTAAACGATTACAAGACGACATTAATCCCAAGTTGGGATTAAGTGATAGGTTATGTCAGCCTTTTATTGATAGGTGGATAAATAAAAACCAAAACCTACAAAACGGCTAAAAAAAAATAAATGAAAAATAAAATTGAAAATAAAAACAGCAAATCCCAGTGTTTACAGGGTGTTTCCTTTTTTTGTTTATTTCAAATCAATTCAATAATAAATAAAAAGCCTAATTAATGCCCAAAAACTGGAAAACATATAAACTCTCTGAAGCTCTTGAAATAAAGTATGGAAAAGACCATAAGAAAGTCTCTGATGGTGATATTCCTATTTATGGAACAGGCGGTATAATGCGTTTTGGCAATCAATTTTTATACGATGATGAATCAATTTTAATTCCAAGAAAAGGTTCTTTAAATAACATATACTATTTAAATAAACCGTTTTGGACTGTCGATACATTGTTTTGGTCTAAAATTAATAAGGAAATAGTTTTCCCAAAGTATCTTTTCTACAATCTTAAAATATTGGATTTTGCTAATATGGATGTTGGGACGGCCATTCCAAGTTTAACAACTAAGTTGTTGAATAAAATTGAAGTGAACATACCACCACTCCCAGAACAAAAAGCCATAGCCAACATTCTCTCCACCATAGACGATAAAATAGAAAACAATCTCGCCGTCAACAAAACTTTAGAAGATATGGCGATGGCACTTTATAAACATTGGTTTGTGGACTTTGGTCCTTTTCAAGATGGCGAATTTATAGATTCTGAGCTTGGGCTTATTCCTAAGGGTTGGGAGATGAAAAGTGTTTACTCCATAGCTCAGTTTGTAAACGGAGCAGCTTTTAAATCAAAAGACTTTTTAGACAATCGATCATTAGGCTTACCTGTGATAAAAATAGTTGAGATTAAACAGGGAATAACTTCTCAAACTAAATACTCAAATAAGGAATTAGATGAAAAGTATGTCATCAAAAATAATGATATATTATTTCCTTGGTCAGGAAATCCGCATACATCTTTAGGTATTCATCTATGGGATAAAGGAAAAGCATTTTTGAATCAACATATTTTTGTTGTTAGAGTAAATGATTCAAACAGTAAATGCTTTGTTTTTAATACTCTCAAAAATCTGCTTCCAACATTTGTGAATTTAGCAACTCATAAACAAACTACAGGTTTGGGACATATTACCGTTTCTAACTTGAAAGAGTTAAAAATTTCTATACCAAATAATAAAATTATTAAAAAGTATGAAAATGTAGCAAGCCCATTAATGAAAAAGATTTACAATAATCAGATAGAATCAAATAAACTAACGAAATTTCGAGACACACTTCTGCCAATGCTCATTAGTGGTGAAGTGAGGTTAAAAGAGTTTCAAGAAGAAATAGAGAATGTAATGTAAAATAACAATAGTAAAAGACCCATCGACTTAAGCTTGTTTTGAGCAAAGCCGAAAGGCTCAGGGTGACAATAAAAACATATGACAACAGAAGCCAGTATAGAAAAAGCGAGTATAGAATGGTTAGAAGACTTGGGTTATCAACATAAAGATGGGTCAGCTATTTTTCATAAACCCAAAGAGGTGGTTATTAAAGAAGAATTACTGTCTTTTATACAAAAGCAATACCCAAACCTACCTAAAGATATCCATAGCCTTGCTGCTGCAGAATTCACAAACAATGTTGGCGCAGACCTAGAGCATCGTAACCGTAGCTTTCACCTAAAGCTAACCAACGGTATAGATTTTAATTATGAAGATGCACTAGGCAATGAAAAAGCTGTTCATATCTACCCCATAGATTTCATAAATCCAGAAAATAACAGTTTTTGGGCAGTCAATCAATTTAGCATCACAGGAAAAAATAAACGTCGACCAGACATCATCATTTATATTAACGGTTTACCACTTATCGTGTTTGAGCTTAAAAACTGGTATGACGAAAACACCACTATAAAAGAAGCCTTTAACCAAATACAACATTATAAAAAAGACATTCCGTTATTGTTTGAGTATAACACGCTCAGCATTATTAGTGATGGCAATGAAGCCCAACACGGCATGTTTAGTTCTGGCATGGAGTGGTTTGCCCCATGGAAAAGCATAGACGGCAGAAAAACGATACAAGAAGATGATTTTCAAATGCACACCTTATTGTTTGGTTTGTTTCCTAAAACGCGTTTACTCAATTACATCAAAAACTTTATTTTTCACGAAGACCACAACGGCAGCTTAATCAAAAAAGGCGCGAAATACCACCAGTTTTTTGGAGTTAATTTTGCGGTAGAATCGGCTAAAAAAGCCATTCGTCCTTATGGTGATGGGAGAATTGGCGTGATATGGCATACACAAGGTTCAGGAAAAAGTATTTCCATGGCCATTTACACTGGAATTTTGCGGAGTCTGCCAGAATTAAAAAACCCAACCATTGTATTGCAAGTGGATAGAAGCGATCTTGATTTTCAGTTATATGAAAATTTCGTGTTGGCTAAAGATTTGGTTGGAGATGTACAGCATGCCAAAAGTACAGAAGATTTACGTCAACTCTTATCCGCTGGTTCAGGTGGCGTGATTTTTACCACCATAGAAAAATTCCGTTTAAAAACATCAACCGATGAGCAGTTAGGAGAATTAGAACATCCTGAATTGTCCAACAGAGAAAATATCATTGTGATGGCAGACGAAGCGCACAGGACACAATACGGTTTATTGGACGGCTTTGCTTCCAATATGAGAAAAGCTTTGCCCAACGCTTCTTTTATCGGATTTACAGGAACACCCATAGACAGTAAAGATGCAGATACGCAAGAAGTTTTTGGAGAAAATATTCATGTGTATGACATTAAACAGGCTGTTGAAGATAAAGCTACAGTAAATATTTTTTACGAACCACGATTGGCAAAATTGCATCTATGGAATGAAAAAATTGATGATGAGGTTGATGAAATTACAGAAAACAATGAAGATGACGGCAGTCTAAAGTGGGCTGCCATTGAAGATGCTGCAGGTAGTGAAGATCGTGTCAATAAGATAGCAACAGATATTCTGCAACACTACACCAAACGAACAGACACCTTAGCAGGAAAAGCCATGATTGTCTGCATGAGCAGAAGAAACTGTGTAAAAATGTACAACGCTTTAAACGCTTTAGCCGATTGTCCAGAAATTGCTGTGGTCATGACAGGCAATATTTCAAAAGACCCCATAGATTGGAATAAACATATCCGCACCAAAGACGCTACAGAAGCTTTAAAAAAGCGGTTTAGAAAAGAAGAAGATCCTTTACAGATTGTAATTGTTAGAGACATGTGGCTCACAGGTTTCGACGCTCCTTGTGTACACACCATGTATGTGGATAAGATCATGAGAGGCCATACCTTGATGCAAGCTATCACCAGAACTAACCGTGTTTTTAAAGACAAAGAAAACGGCGTTATAGTAGATTATATTGGTATTGGGGACAATTTAAAATCAGCAACAGAAAAATACACCAATAGCGGTGGAGAAGGAAAACCCACCATAGACATAGAACAGGCCTTGGAATTGTTCATGAATCAAATTGGAATTTGTAAAAGCTTTATTCCAGAAGACATAGATTATAGTGAATGGAAACGACTGAGAGATAGTGATAAAATATTGCTAGTCAAAAAAGGAGTAAATCACATCGTAAAAGATGATGATGCCGCTGAAAATTTTATGAAAGCTGAAAAATCGCTTTCTGGCTTATTGTCCATTGTAAAAAGTCAGCCCGCTATTCAAGAATATGCTGTAGATGTGTTATACATTCAACACGTTTCAAAAGCAGTAAGAAAAGCAAAGTCAGTCAGGACAACTAGAAGTGAGCAAAAAGAAAAGATAAAAGAACTCATAAGCCAAAGCATAGAATCTGAAGATATAGTAGATGTTTTTGCCATGGCAGGGATTGAAAAGCCAGATATTTCCATTTTAGATGAAGCCTTTTTATTAGGAGCAAAAAAGGAAAAAGATGGTCATGCCCTAAAGATTGAAATCATCAAAAACATCCTCAAAGATGAAATCAAATTGAGGATGCCAAAAAATATCAAAAAATACACGTCACTAAAAGAAGAACTAGAAAAAGTAATCGAACGCTACCATAATAACGCTATAGATAGCTACGCCACCATAGCCGAATTGGTAGAACGCGCAAAAGAATTACAACAAGATGACAAACGTAAAAGTGAGCTGGGTTTATCCGACGAAGAAATAGCCTTTTACGATATCCTAGCAACCAAAAAAGACATCATCAAAGAAAAAGGACTCATACAAGATATCGTCCAAGGTGTCGTCAAAGCCGTAAAATCAAACTTGCAGTTGGACTGGACTAAAAAAGAAAATGCCAAAGCAGCCATCCGCTTAGCAGTCAAAAAAGAATTAAGAGGAAAAGTAAGCATCAGCAAACTCAATGAAATCTTAGTTGATATCATGGAACAAGCAGAGGGACAGTATAGTGATTGGAGTGCGTAAAATAATATTATTAAAATTTAAGATTGTAAATTATGAATATTAGCGAAGAAAAGAAAAAAATTGAAAATGAGGTAAATAGTATTACTAACAATATTTTAAACCATGCAAATGATTTTAAAATATGTAAGTTTCACCTTTCAGAATTGCCAAATTCTAATAACTGGAATAATCATCCAAATATTGATCCTGCATTTAAGAAACATGTAGTTAAACTCAATGGTTATAAAAATGATTGTTTATACTGGTTTATCTGTGATACTACAAAAGACGCTATTAAATTGGATAATGCATTATGCGATTATAGAAATAAGAAAGCAAAACCAGAATATCGTGCTGTTCCTACTTCAAATAAGTACGTAAATAAAGAAAATACTATTTATGTAGGTGTTCGTCGAGGTAATACAGCTAAAAATCCCAAACTCACCAATATCATGGGTAGAATTAATCAACACCTAGGTTATTATCAGCAACCTAAAACACAAGGATTACAATTATTACATTGGGCAAAAGAACTAGATATGCACATTACGCTTTATGTAGTTCATTTTGAAGAGAATCTAGGGTCATTACTATATGTTCTAGAAAAAGAAGTAGCAAATCGTCTAATCCCACATTGTGGAAGACATTAAAATAAAAATGAAATAATTAGACTGAATAAATGAAATTTGCAGAAGCAAAATCAAAAAAAGAACAATAACCGAGTCTAAACGCACATAGTTTAAAGTCAAATTGAAAAAGATTTAGAAAACCTAAAAAACTACTATGACCCTAAAAACCCTTCTACAAAAACATACGTGGTTAAGCATCGCCAGCATATTTTGGGAACTTTATCCCGATGAGGAAATAAACAGTTCAGGATATCAGGACGTTTTTGAAAAATTAATGTTCATGTCTCCTGAGGATTCAGCAATTTCAATTGTGGTAGCCAATTGTAAAGACGAGTTTGATGGAGAAGAATATGTAGATGTTTCAGGTAAATACCTGCATCCCAAAACCGAAGAACAAACCTTTTCTCAAGCTATAGAATTTACACCTTGGCAAGAATGGCTGGGCATGGCAATACACCAAGAAAGCTTAGACCACTTTTCTGAATTAGAAATTATAGCACATTGTTTATACGAAATGACTTTTGTTGGTTTTGAAGAAGAAAACATACACGAAGAAATGAATCTCATCAAAGATATTTCTGAGGACTATAAAAATATGACAGATGAAGAAAAAGAAGCCAATACCACTTCATTAGATGAGCTTTTAAAGAATTTAAAACCTGATGACAATAAAGAAGAGGAATAGATAAAATGTATATATTTAGCATAATTAGAAGAACAATAATGCTAGAAACCAACCGTATAGAATACAAAGCACAAATTACCAAAGATGTAAGTTTATCCATAAGCATACGCTTAATTAACTATAATGTCAAGTTTTTCGCACAAATAACTTGACATTTATATGCAATGTTTATCTTTGTGTTATGGCTTTAGCATCTACAATAAGAAATGATATAAAACAATTTCCCGAGGGGAAAACCTTTGGGTATACGGATTTGAATATTTCGAAAAATGACTACCTCACTGCCGCTAAAGCACTGGAACGCTTCCAAAAAGAAGGCTTAATAAAGAAAGTATCCAAAGGTATATTCTATAAACCAAAATCTACGGTCTTTGGAGATCTTAAGCCCGACTATATGGAACTACTACGACCATATTTATTTGAAAATGGAAAACGTATAGCCTACGAGACAGGAATAGCGCTCTACAACAGCTTAGGACTAACAACACAAATGGCATTTCGAACAAAAATTGCAAGTCGTGGAAGAAGAATTAGCATCAATCGTGAAAATTTGAAAGCAGACCCCGTAAAAAGTTATGCCGAAGTAACCGATAATAACTATAAGATATTAGGTCTGTTGGATGCATTTAAGGACATTAAAAAAATACCCGATTGTACAGTAGAACAGGCAGTACGTAGATTAAGCGCGATTGTAAGAGAATTAAAAGAAAAGCAAAAGACATTTTTACTCAAATACGCCATGAAATACCCACCAAGGGTAAGAGCCTTGGTAGGCGCTCTGTTAGAAAATACAGGTGTCAAAACAAAAACAGTCCAAACTTTAAAAAATAGCCTTAATCCATTAACGACCATTAATCTGGGAGTGGATAAAGAGGTATTGCCTACAAAATCAAATTGGTATATTGTATGAAGTTACATAATAATAAATCCTTATACAGAGATGCCATTCAATTCACTGCACAATACATGCAATTACAACCCGAATATATAGAAAAAGACTATTGGGTATGTTATGCACTCCAACTTATATATAGCAGCGAATTTAAAGACGATGTTATATTTAAAGGTGGAACAGCATTGTCTAAATGCTATCAAATTATAGAACGTTTTTCTGAAGATATAGACCTGGTCTTATTAAGAGAAGGCAATGAGTCTGGCAATCAATTAAAAAGAAAACTAAAAAATGTAACAAAAATCTTAAAAGAACCTTTTAGGGAGCAAGAAGTAAAAGGGATAACCAATAAAATGGGAATGATCCGCAAGATTGCCTACAATTACCCAAAGGCGTTTAAAGGAGAATTTGGGCAGATAAGAGATATCATAATTTTAGAAGCTTCATGGCTGGGTAATTTTGAACCCTACAGTACAAAACAAGTATCTAGTTACATATACGAAATGATGATAGCAAAAGGACAACAGGAATTAGTTTCAGCCTATGACATGTCGCCATTTAAGGTCATCGTATTGGACGTGAGGCTAACACTTTGTGAAAAAATAATGAGTATAACCCGGTTTTCACATACTAAAAATCCTATTGTAGACTTGAGAAATAAAATTCGCCATTTTTATGATATTCATAAGTTGCTGATTTTAGATGACGTCTCTCAATTTTTTGAGTCAGAAGATTTTGAAAAGATGCTGCTTTCGGTAGCTGAAGATGATGTGCTTAGTTTTAAAAATGAAAATGAATGGCTTGAGAAACATCCAATGAATGCTATTATATTTAAAGCGTCTGAAGAGGTTTGGGGGAAATTGAGTACGACATATACTAATGATTTTAGAAATTTGGTTTATGGAGAATTACCTGATGAAAATGACATATTGAAATCTTTAAAGAAAGTATCAAATCGTCTTAAGTCAGTAAAATGGAATATTAAAGTGTAAAGCATATGAAATTCACCGAAGCAAAATTAGAACAAAAGGAAAATTAAAGAAATTAGGAGTCAGTATAAATTGATAGAGAAAAATATTTTTGATGACTATAAAAACAGGACAGATGAAGAAAAAGAAGCCAATACCACTTCATAAGATGAGCTTTTAAAGAATTTAAAAACTAATGAAAATAGAGAAGAGGAATAGATGAAATTTATATATTTAGCATAATTAGAAAAACAATAATGCCAGAAACCAACCGCATAGAATATAAAGCAAAACTCACCAAGGATTTAGATTTAGTAGAGCAGTTAGGTTCTGGAATTCCTAGAATACTGGAAACTTACGGCAAAGCCTGTTTTAAATTTTCTAATAACTTCCTTCGCATGACTTTTCCAAAAGCAGCTAGTGATGTAGATGATAAAGGAGCTAATGATGGTAGTGCAATAGGTGGTGCAATAGGTAGTGCAATAGGTGGTGCAAAAGAAACCCTTACTGATAGTCAACAAAGGGTTTTAAAATTTATTTTAGATAAGCCTAATGTTGCATATAGAGAGGTTGCTGATAAACTAGGCATTAATCCTTCTGCTGCTCAAAAACATTTTGATGCGCTAAAGAACAAAGGTGTAATTACTAGAAAAGGTGGTACACGAGGTATTTGGGAAGTTGATAAAAAGTACAAAAGACAGTGAAATTCACCGAAGCAAAATTAGAACAAGCATTTATAGAACTTTTAGATCAAAAGGAGCTACCACATGTGCTTGGTCAAACTATTTAGAGAGATGCTGATGAAGTTTTAATAACCGATGACTTACAATTATTTTTGCTCAATCAATATAAAAAAGAACAACTTACCCAAAATGAGGCAGCGCAAATTATAAGAGAACTACAAGTATTACCAGCATCAGATTTGTATGAAAGCAATAAAGCTTTTATGTCTAAACTGTCCAACGGCTTTAAGTTTAAACGTGAGGATCAAGCCAAAGAAAACATGGGTATTTAACTCAAATTCTTAAGTATATTTCATATCATTTCATTCCCAACTGCGAATATCTGCTTTCCATCAAATTGATATAATCTGCTTTTAGAGACTCGGATAAAAATGAGCTTTCAATCCATGCCCTAGCTAAAGGTTGGTGTTTTAAAAGTCGCTTAAAAGCATTTTTAATTTGTTTCGAAGTCAAACCTAAGTTTTTACCTAATTTTTCAAAATGCATGGGCTTTAACTTTCTCTTTTTGCCTGTCAGGCTAAGTGCCAGTTCCTCATTATCTTCAGGTAACACGATTGATACATTAAGAAGATCGTAAGCTGGAGCTAGTATCCAGCCAGAGGGGCTTTTGATCATTGAGAAATTTTTAAGGTGCATATCATTGTTGCCTGTAATGAATGCAAAAAGGCTGAAGTCAAAATAGTAAGTAAGGTCTAATAAGGGATTGCTGGAATACGTTTTAAGGGCTTTTCCTACTTTTTCCAGAGAGCTTTTATATTTATCAAAGGCTTCTGTTATTTGAAAAAAGTCAATCATATGAATTTTATCACCTTGGTCTGTTCTGTCTATACGTTTGGTGATATAAGACAATTCGCCGGATTTCAAACGAATCAAAGAAGAAGGGACTACATTTAGTCCAAGAGCTTCTGCAATTCGCATGGTGAGATGTTCGTTTTCAGGCATTTGAGGAAAATCTTGAGATGGTGGTTTAAAGATATACTGCCCGCCTAATGCGCCAACAATAGTCAGTCTGCTTTCGTTTTTTTCTGTTGCTTCTTTTACTAATGACATAGACAATTTGGGTTGAACACCAGGAACAGCAATTCGTCTTTCGATAACAGATGCAGCCAGCTTATCCATTTCATCAAGGGAATATTCAATTTTAGGGGGCTGAGTACTACCAAAAAAAGAAAGCGCACATTTGTCGTGGTAATCTTTACCATCATTCAAAGCTTTATAACAGTATAAACATTTGTTATTCATTTGAAGCTGCTTTATATTCATCTGGAATGACGCTAACAGCACCTATACAATTGTGACACGTTGCCAGAAGTAAACCCATACGATCATTTTTATTAATTTTCCAGTTTTTTGAGGCAATATCCAATAACCAGCCTTCAGGAATCAAACCTTCAAAAAAGGGAAATAAACGCTTGTCCTTATAGGGTTCATTTCTAACGGGCATGGTGAATGTGATGAAATCGTTTTGATGACGCTCAACATAGGCCGTATCATATTGAAAAACGTATTCACCGTCGTTGGTTTCGGTAAGCGTTCCGGCTAAAATAGTTTTGTAAAATACCTTAGCTTGTCTCATTATTAGATATATTTAGTTTAACTGCTCCTAGTTCGTGTCCAAACATGTTAAGTACAAGGTTGACTTTATCCATATTTAAATTGGTTTTACCTTGTTCTATTTTGCGTATCACGGTTAAGGCTACACCTGTGCGTTCAGCAAATTCTTCTTGAGTTAGGTTTACCGCTTTTCGGCGTTCTTTTACAAATGTTGCTAACGTGTCCATTATATGCTTTAAAATATAAATTGATACAAATATATGTAATTATATGTAATTTCATATAATAATTAGAAAAATAGCAGATTTGTATGTATAGGCATATAACCTTGACTTGAGAAAATGTTTTACTAAAAGAAGATATTGGGTGATTGTAGATAGCACATAAATAGAACTGCCAAACGAATGAAGTTAAGTAACTTTATTAAGCTATCTACTTTTAAATTGCAGATAAATTTCTTTGATAAAACAGATATGCAAGTATATTTAAATACTTAATCATGAAAAAACATAATGAGATGCGACCTCACGATATCATTGCAATTTTAATAGGAAATGTCAGAGAAAAAAAAATGGCTGGGGAGATTTTTGGGTTGTTGCTTACAGAAAACCGATAACCATTATCTGATAAAAATCACCCACTAACATATTTGATATTCGTAAAGAAAACAGAAATAAAAATATTTCTTAACTTCATTACCTCAACCCAAATTATTGGTTAAAAGTAAAATTATTTTAATTTTAGCTGACGAAAACAATGAGGCATGATAGCTTGGAATCAAGTTTCGAGTTTTTTGCCAATTTCGTTATATGCTTGAAAGGTAATTGCATTTTTGCAAAGCACTGTAATAAGGTCGACTCTTGTCATGCATTGTGAAACTTAGTCAAATGACTGAATTACGAAAATATACATAATAAGATGCAATAGCCTATAACTTAAAAAAATCAATACAAGTATTCCTGTATTTTTTTAAAATTTA
>Ga0307943_1000886_pt1 | contig 16948 bp, 12 predicted proteins | sample OrgLakmetagen177_FD_203149 | JGI IMG/M metagenome (GOLD analysis project Ga0307943, IMG submission 203149) | Saline water microbial communities from Organic Lake, Antarctica - #177 | ecosystem: Environmental > Aquatic > Non-marine Saline and Alkaline > Saline | place: Antarctica: Organic Lake... | reverse complement strand
ATCACAGTGCCCCGAATTATCCGCGACTACATGAAGCTGGATGCCAGGGCACAACGCCGGACATCACTCAGGGATTACTTGGAGTCGCAGGAGAACGAGCTTGCGAGGCTTTTGGTAGAGCGGCATGGTGCATCTGAGAGCGGCATCATCGGCTCGGAGATGGTTGGGAGCGAAGAGGGTGTGGCCCGAAAACCGTCCTCGGTCTATTGGAATGGCCTCCGCCAGTTCGGAATTGTGAATACCGCAAAATCCCTTACAGAGTTCTCCAGGGAAGTTGGCCAAGCTCAATCGGTTCCTCGTGCCACAGGACATGAGGAAGATGACTCTGATGCTATTTCGCACCGTTCAGTCGTGCACCTGGATGTTTTTGAGTCAGACTGGATGAATGATGTTTCTATTCACTTATCCGGGTCTGAAGCTCAATTTCTCATTGATAAGCTGACTCATACCACTGCCATTCGAAACAGTGTCATATCTCAGTTTCTGATCCATGGTGTAGCCGAAGAGCTGGTAGGAGATAGTGGAGAGGCTCTGACATTTCCTGAGCTTGTTGCATGGGTGAAAGGAAGGGCGGACGTCTCTTTAGCGTGCCGGCACGCCATTGAGCTGGCGGAAGAGTTCAGCGATGCGATCAGAGGAGCACATATTCGGTTCAACATTTTGATTGCACGGAACTCCGGGAATGCGGTGCTGGAGGCTGAGCGAGAGGAGCTCTTTTCGCAATGGCTTGAACAAGCCAGGGAGCGGAATCTTTTCTCAGCCTCCAGTGTGGATGACTGGTTGCAGGCAGCAACCTCTGCCGGAGCCCGAATAAATGTGAATGCCCGTGAGTTTCTGCGTCAGTGGCATGAGGCTATTTTTCAGAATCACCCTGTGAGCAGTCTGGATCGATTGGTTGAAAGTCGAGCCCAGAAAAACAAAGGCCGTCGCTCAATTCTCTTGAAGAACCTTGGCGAAGCGCCGAATTGGCAGGGGATGGATTCATTGAGTTACCGTTGGCCGACAGTCAGGACCATTCTGAGGGATGTGGTGCAGGGTGCTGAATGCTGAATCCAAAAACTGAACGAGTGGATTATGGCTGGGAGTTAAGGCCGCCGGAGGGGTACGAGCTCGATTCTGCCATCGCCGCAACCTACACGCTTGACCTAGGTGCACTTCTATCCGTGCCGGTCGCTTTATGTTTCCACGATACGCTGGAAGGAAAAATTCAGGGTGAGCGCCTGGCTCTGTTGGAAGCCGTTGGCCAGTTGAATGGCCGTCTGAAGGTGTTTTACCAAGCCGGAAAGATAAAGCTACCCGGCTCCTATAATCGCTTATTTGCCTTGCTGGAGCCTTGGCTTCAGCCGGTAATGCCAGGAAACGTACCTTATTCCTCTTTCCATCCGAAGTTCTGGCTGCTTCGCTACACCGCCCCCAAACGTCCTGTTCGCTATCGCTTGATCGTGCTCTCCCGCAACCTGACATTCGATCGAAGCTGGGACCTGGCCTTGTCGATGGACGGAGAGGTTTCACGCGAATCAATTTACAGCGCCCACCAAGGGTGGGATGAGCTGGTGAGAGATCTGTTGCTGCAGGATCCTTCCTTTGAGCCTGGCAAGGTGATCAGGAAGGAGCTTGGCCGGATCAACTGGGTCCCACCTGAGAATTTTAGAGATCCCAGAATCCTAGCGGGTGGGCCTGGGTATGGTCAGCCACTGGATACGCTTAGCCCCAATGACTCGATAATGGTCGTTTCCCCGTTTCTGAAAGATTCTGTGGGTGGCGTAGGGGCTTTGGATGGGTTGGCTCAAAAAGCCCCGGAAGGCAGTCGCTGGTTGCTCAGCCGGGGTGAAGAGCTTGATGAGATAGGGCCAGCGAAGCTTCAGGGGTGGTCGTGTTTTTCCATTAACAGTGATGTCGTTGATGGAGAGGAACGCCTTGAGATGGGCACTGGCAGACAGAACCTTCATGCCAAACTGATTGTTATAGAGCGAGGGAAAACCTGCCACTGGCACCTGGGGTCTGCCAATGCGACAACTGCAGCCATGGGTAGCGCAGGCGCTGATCCACGCAATACCGAATTGATGGTCCGGCTGACAGGGAAAAGTCCTTTGATTGGGCCAGCTGCATTGTTAGAGCAGTGGATCGATGAAGATAACCCTCGAAACGGGCTGTTTGTTGAGCATCAGTTTGAAGAGCGACCAGAGAGTGAAGGAGAAAGTGAGAGAGATCTGTTTCGTGTTCTCTCGTTTGATTTGGTCAAGGCGAATTGGACATTGTCCGCCAGAGAGGCTGTGAGCGATCCGACGCTTTTTGAGTTAGAGCTGTCTATAGATGAAGTGCCAAAGCTGCCAAAGGGACTATCGGTTGAGGTGGGCCTCCTGCCAGTGAGGGAGTCCTATCGAGTTCTCGACAACGTCATCTGCTGGAACAACTTGAATATAAACCAGCTCAGCGCGTTCCTGGCCGTGAGAATCACCTCACAGACAAGCTCCGAAACAGAGCATCTGGTCATTCAGACCGATTTGAAGTTACCCGCGGGTACGGACCGCGAGCGACGCATTATCGAGCAGCTGGTGGATACCGAAGATAAGTTTCTCAATTACATCCGTCTGCTGCTGCAACGACACCCCGACAAAAACGAGTGGTTTAGCTTTGATGGCGCCAGTGGTCAGGCTGGTGCCTTGGCGACCCTGTTCGGCGACTCCGCAATGTTTGAGCAGTTGATGCTCGCTGCTGCTAGGGACACTGAGGTGCTTGAGAGAATTCAAAAGATGATTGATCGGCTTGACGGGACCTCCGTGCCAGTCCCAGAACGGTTTGCTCAATTGTGGCGGCATTTTGCACCTAAAAAGCGCTAAGGATGGTTTTGGTTTATGTATGAAGTTTTCGAGCAAATCGAAAAAACATTGTCTGGTCTGAAGGATTTCCAGCAGGCCTCGGTGGAGCGGGTGATTGAAAACTTCTTTTCAGTAGGGCACAGCGAGCGGGTTCTTGTTGCTGACGAAGTGGGTTTGGGCAAAACCATTGTCGCGAAGGGTGTCATCGCACAAATGCTTCGCCGGCAGATCAACCAAGGCCTGGAATCCGGCGATATCGAGCGCAATCGGCAACCTTTCCGCGTGACCTACATCTGTTCCAACCTGGCTCTGGCAAACGAGAATCGAAAAAAGCTGGCGGTGTTCAGTGACGAACTTGCCAAGAAATATGTACGCGAGCCCTCGTTCGGTCGTTTGGTGGAGTTGGCAGCCAGAGAAAGGCATGGTGCCGATGGCCAGTTACTTGAAGTCTGTTCGCTGACACCCTCCACGTCGTTTTCGCTCACCAATAGCGATGGGAACGTGTGGGAACGGTATATCCTTTTTCAGTGTCTGATGAGCCACGAGGCATTGGAGCCTTGGCGGTCGGTACTGGACCGACTTATGCGCAGCGAAGTTAAACAGAGCACCTGGGATACCCGAGAGCGATGGTTTCAGGGCTGGTATGAGCTGAATGAAGATCTTGTCGATGAATTTCTCAGTGATCTTGAATCTGAAGTATCGCTTTCAGAGGACCTTGCGGACTGGCTTGAGGTTTCCGGTTGCTCTTACATCGATGCGTTGGAGGCAATCGGTCGTCGGTTATCTGGCTGCTTGCCGGAAGACTCCGATAAAACCTGGAATGAGCTTTTGGGTGTCTTTGGCGGTGTCGCATCAGATGTCAGCTCTGCTTCCTTTTATCGATTACGCTCGGAACTGCGGACCAAACTGGCTAAAACCTGTGCCCGACACATTCGCGCAGATCTATTCATCCTGGATGAGTTTCAGCGTTTTAATTCCCTTTTGGACATGTCGGCGGATTCTGAAAACGCACTGATCGCACAGGAGGTGTTTAAGCGTGATAATCCTGGGAAAATTCTGCTGTTATCAGCCACGCCTTTTAAGGCGCTCAGCCGCATAGAAGATGATGAAGTTGAAGCCTCCCACCAGGAAGAACTACGCCACCTCCTGACATTCCTTATGAATTCGGATCAGAAACGCCTTTCCGAATACGAGGCTGCCCGAAGAGAGCTTTTGGCGACCATTCTGCGACTTCGAGATGACTCATTTTCAGTTGAGGATCTTTCGAGTGCTGAAAAGCTGAGAGTGGAGCGGGCCCTTGCAGATTTTATTGCCCGCACCGAGCGTGGGCAGATCGGTGAAAACGTTGACTCGGTATTTATATCGGAGCGCCTAGATTGCGCGAAATACTTCAGCCAAAGCGATATCAATTCATTCGCAGCAATGACCGGGCTGGCGGATACCGTTGATCAGGTGTCCCAGGCACGACACGGTCATCAACTGATGGAGTTCTATAAATCGGCTCCCTGGGCGCTGTCGTTTCTCGGCGGCTATTCGTTCAGAGATAGATTGGAGCGGAATCTAAAGAACTCTAAGGTCCGGTCTGCTCTCGGAAAATCGACTGTTAGTTGGTTGCCTCGGGAGCGTATTGCCAATTATCGACTAAACCTCTCAGAAGAGGCACCGAACGCAAAAGTTCGTGGGCTCGTAAATCGGATCCTGGATGACAGGGTGGAGGAGTTGTTGTGGATTCCTCCCAGCGCACCTCATTACCCGTTACAGGGGCCGTTCGAAGCCAACCAGAACTTCACCAAAACTCTGCTGTTTTCGGCCTGGGCAATGGTCCCGCGGGCGCTAAGTGGTCTGTTGTCCTATGAGATGGAGAGGCGTCTCCAGAAAAGAAAAGCCAGCCGCTCCAAATATTTTGTAGAGGACAAGAAGCGGAGTGTTCCGCTTATTCGCCTTGAAGGGAAGAACGCACTCACTGGGTGGTCACTGATTTATCCCTCGCGGGCGTTGGCGTCAGAGTCGTTAGTCCGGAGTGATACCCCATTGGAAGAGCTTCTGGCCCAGCGGAGTGTGCAGATGAGGGATAGGCTGACAAGCCTTCGTCAATATGAGTCTGAAGGGGCTGAAGACCATAATTGGTATGCTTATGCCGGTATGCTGCTGGACCATGTCAGTGGCTACATCGATGAACTGGAAGACTGGCAGAAATGGCTGCAGACAGAACACGCAAGCTCAAAGGATGTGGGGCGGCGGAAGCATCTGGATGAGATTGCGGAGAGCCTGGAGCAGCTTCTGGGCGGACAGAAAACTTTAGGCAAGATGCCAAGCGACCTGGCCGATTATCTGGCTCTGCTTTCCGTCGCAGGACCCGGGGTGTGTGCCCTTCGCCTGTTCTCAGGGCTATACGATATTGGGTCCCCGGTCGAATTGAATGCAGCAATTGGGGTCGCTTTTGGGGTGCTCACGCTGTTCAACAAGCCAGAGTCTATTGCCGTCATCGAAAAGCAATCAGGAACCAAACTCAAAAACGCCTCACAGCTGAGCAGCATCTGGAAATCTCGCAAAATATTGAACTACTGTGCTCATGGTGGCTTCCAGGCCATGATCGATGAATATGGGCATCTATTGAAGGGCAGCGGTCTTTCGGCTGGAGAGGCGTCAGATAGGATTGCAGGGGTATTGGGTTTTCAAACCTCATCCATCACCTTCCAGTACTTGGGCCACGCAGAAGGCCAACGTCATTTAACCCCGCTGAACGCCTCGCTGCGTTGTCATTTTGCTGTGCCACTGGGCATACAGAGCGCGACTGACGACAAGCAGCAGGTTCGTGTTGAGCACATCCGGGACGGTTTTAATTCGCCATTCAAGCCGTTCATGCTGAATTCCACCTCCATTGGCCAGGAAGGCCTGGATTTCCACTGGTATTGCAACCGAGTGGTTCATTGGAATCTGCCGTCCAATCCGATCGATATTGAGCAAAGGGAAGGGCGGGTAAATCGCTACAAATCGTTAGTGGTTCGCCGCCGGGCGGCTGAGTATGCGAATTCTCATGGGTTGGATCTGGATCAACCGGTTGATAGCGGAGACTACTGGGAGACCTTGTTTTCAGAAATTGACCGTCTCTCTGAAAATCGCACCAGTGATTTGACGCCTTACTGGCACATTCCCTCAGGGACCGCGCAAATTGAACGGCTGGTTCCAATGATGCCTATGAGTCGAGAGGAAGCTCGGCTGGATGAGGCCCTCAAGATTCTTTCGCTTTACCGTTTGGCGTTTGGCCAACCTCGACAAGAGGAGCTTTTGGGTAACTTGGTTAAGAGAAAATTTTCAGAGGATGAGTGGAAGAAGATCCGGAATGCTTTAGTGATTAATCTGGCGCCTCTTAACCAGTGCGTGATGAAAGGCGATGAGACGTGCCTACCTGAAAAGGGAGTTGTAAATGCGTTGGCTTAGGCTGGATTGCTGAATGAGTCGTTTTACTTTAAAGCCAGGAAACTGGTACGCAATGGAGCTCATCAGCCCAGAGTTTGGTCCTGATATTCGCCGTTACTCTCCCATCCGAGTTGATAAGGTGGCGTTAGTGGGAAATGGCTCCCGACGCTTCGATTTGTCGTTTTTCCATGCGGCTTATCCAGAGGGCGTTCAAGGTAAGGTGTATTCCATTCAGACGATTCAGCGCAGTGACCATTTTTTGATTGGACAGGTTGTTGATACCAAACGGTTGGTGTTTTTTCTGGCGCTTTCGGATGCGTGGCTCAACCAGCATTTTGATGATCGTTCTTTGAACTACCTGCGTGAATTCCAAAAAGCGTCCAGGCCAGATCCGCAAGATCGTTATATCGCTTGTCTCCTGGGCGGAGCCGTAGGCGATGCCCTTGGCGGTGCGGTGGAGTTTATGTCCCGCGCCGAAATCATAGATCGATTCGGCCCGGAAGGTATAACGGATTACGGGGATGCGTACGGTGGCAAAGGAAAGATTACCGATGACACCCAGATGACTCTTTTCACCGCAGAAGGTTTTTTGCGGGGGCAGATGCGGGGCGTGAGTAAAGGTGCGACGGATTTCGGCCACACTGTTGCCAATGCCTATTTACGCTGGTTGATTACACAGGGTTATGAGAGAGCAGCAGTAGACACGGAGCGAGATGGGTGGCTATTTACGCAGCGGGAGCTTCACAATCAACGGGCCCCGGGCATGACTTGCCTGAGCGCGCTGCGAGATCACCCCGGAATCCCAGACGTAGCCGGTAATGACAGTAAAGGCTGTGGAGGCGTGATGCGGGTAGCCCCCGTAGGGCTGTTCTGGTGGTCCTTTAGGCAACATATTGACGTCCAGAGGGTTTTTGAGCACGGCTGTATGTGTGCCGGGCTGACCCATGGCCATCCAAGTGGCTATCTAACCGGTGGTGTGCTGGCGGTTGTGATTTTCGAATTATTGAATGGACGGACATTGCCAGAGGCTCTCGATACTGCGAAGGCGCTGCTGGTGACACATTTAGGTCATGAGGAAACGCTGACTGCCTTGGACAAAGCGATTGAGCTTAGCCAGTCTGAGATTCCACACGACATCGCGATTCAGGAGTTGGGGGAGGGCTGGGTTGCCGAAGAGGCGCTCGCCATCTCTGTCTATTGCGCGTTGGTTGCGGAAACCTTTGAGCAGGGCATTTTGCTGGCGGTAAATCATGATGGTGATTCGGATTCCACGGGTGCGATTACCGGCAACATTCTTGGAGTCACGCTTGGAACAGGCGCAATTCCAGCTAGGTGGTTGGAGTCTCTGGAACTGCGAGCGGTAATTGAATCCGTGGCATCGGATCTGTGGACATGTCAGACGTGGCATTCTTATATGGATGACAAGCGTCTTTGGGAGCGCTACCCCGGTTACTGAAAGAGTTTGCACGCCCCCGAGCGGAGGTTGCTCGTGGCGTGGCTGCCAGTGTTTTTAGGCACCGCTGGCTGGCCTGCTTTTTCTTCAGCATACACTATTCCTTCAAAGCACCAAGACGTCATAACTGGCCGACTTAACGCGCGCGCTGAAGGCTCGCTCAGTCCCGCTTTTAGTCGAAATCCAGCATCGGATTGAAGGTTGCCATTTCAGTGTGGGAGCGAAGGACATTAATCAGTTCGGCTTTACCCCAGGTCCACTCATCAGCATCACCCCGACTATCGCCCTGGAAAAATTCCCATTGGATGTCAGACGCCATCTCAAAATCTGCCGACTCAACGTGGTCGCGGTAGGCGGGCTGGATACAGGTAAATGTTTTAGAGCTTCGCACCGAGAGTTTGAGCTCCGGCACCAGCGCCTCATTAACCATCACGCCCTCAATGTGGGTTTCCTGGGATTGCTCATCAGGGCCACCTGAAACTTCCTTCGCCTCAAGGTACTGGATAGTGCTCTCAACGATGATGCCTTCCAACAGTTCTTCTAATCGCTTCTGATTATTCATGTTTCATCTCCATTTTGGTTTGAACTTCCATCGTACGAAAATCCATTCGCTGCTTTTTCGGTCTAATTGACCAAATTCCGCAATTAAAGCTCTTTAGGCAGAATCGACCAGACACTGGCTGGACAGAATAATCAACTGTCCAGCTGAGACCCTCTTGTGATCTCAATGTCAGGTCGATTCGGCTTTGCCGCAGTATTTCTCAAATCTCTTCGTAACCGGCTTTATTCTGCTTTGATGCAGTAGCCGTAGAGCTAAGCGCGGCAGGTACCCGATCACAATGCCCCGCTTTTAGCACTTTTGCCTGATCGCAATCCTCTTTGGCCAACGGTTTGAACCGGGCCCTAGAAATGTCGAGGCGATGGCCTTGTCCGTCGGAAACTCCATGCTTCGTGTAGGTCGCCCCAACTTTGCTGGCGGACATTGCTCGCGGGTTTTGCTTTGGAACGACATATCGATCGTTCTCAAACGTTAGTAGTTTCTCGCGAACCGCCCAGGCGAGCAGCTCTCTTAAACGGTCTTGTTGAATATTAATAATCCCACCAATCCTGGCCATGGGCCGCAGTTGGCTGTAAGTCATTCCGCTCGTTTTGGCGCTCGCCTGATGGGAAGTGATGATTTCCTGGATTGATTTAGCCAACCGTCGAAACCGTTCTTCCTCTGTTTCTTCCCGGTTGGGCGAAGCGGTCGCCAGCAAGCCGTTGTCTAGACGTTCCAGGTCTACATGTTGTTTTTGGCCATAGTTGAATTTTTCGATTTTGAAGCACAATGCTTCCCTGGATTCTGTCCTCGCGCCTCTCTTTCCGGGGGAAAGCGTTGCCGAGAAGCGAGTTGCATTCAGTAGTGCACTGGAACCTCTTGCAGAGCTGCTATTGGATTTAGGCGGATGGTGAATCATGAGAACCGTTGCGCCTGTCTCTTGCGCTAGAGCCTCGATCCAGGCCGCTGTAAAACTTGCATGACTGTGCTGAATCTCGTCTAGCCGATTGACTCGGGTATAGCTGTCAATGACGATTAGCTTGAGGTTATCGAGGTTCTGGGCTGCTTTGAAGAAATGGTCAAAGTGAACCGTTGTGCTGGCGTTTCTCGATGACTTTCCGTAATCGAAGAATGGGAGGTCAGTCGCAGGTCGCGAGAGAATTTTCAGATTCTGCTCCATTGTTGCTTGCAGAGCCTCCGGGATTGTCTCTTTGATCCGGTGAAGGCGATTGCTGACCTCGCAATCGTCATCTTCGCTCAGATACATCAGAACTGACCCCTGCTGGACCCCAAGTCCCAAAAAGTCTGCACCTGTGGCTACGCTGGCACCGAGTTGCATCGCTAGGGTCGTTTTTCCAATGGCGCCCGGTCCATTGAAAAGGCCGGCAACACCCTGAGGGATCAATTTGTCGACCAAAAACTGCCGCTGAGGTGGATTTTCCCGCATCAGCGCGGAGATATCTCCCTGCTGAAGGCTGAAAAATTTTGCCGAATAGTCACCCGGGTTATGAATGGCCTGGTGCAGATCGCTGTTGGCGAATGATTGATGCATGGTCATAAAATCTTTCCTGTTTAATGTTTGAGAAGTCCGCAGGGTGTCTCTCAGGTCCGTCCGGCCATGACCAATCCTGGCTGGGGACGTAGGTCTTGGTTCCTGGCCGCTGGGGGGACGGGTATATATACCCGTCCCCCCAGCGGCCATACCTCTTAACCTCTAGCCCCCTCCAGCGGAATAACTGGTTTCGCGCAACCAGTTTTCGGCATTGGCTTCGGGACAACTGCAAGGTCACCCGCTGCGTGACGTTTTTAGGATAGGCAGAGATGTCAGGCTCTCGCAACCCCTAAAAGTTTCGAACGAACGACAACGTGCTGCTAAAAAACGTATACGGTCGATAACGGACAGCGAAGAAAGTCCCTGCGTCTGTCGAGGTTCGACATGGGAAAGCCCAGTCGATTGTCGATTTTCGACGTCCGATTTTTTAATAGTTTGTTTTTAAAAGAATCCGAAAATCATTCGGTCGAGATGGGACATTGACGAGAGCTCTGTCGAGGTTCGACATGAGGTATGGGGTCTGTTTTCGACCTCGAACGGTCCAAACTGGGGTCGTAATTGATCAACTTGCGTAAGTCTAAAAAGGTGATTATTTTGCAATTTTTTACAATCTTTTGAGTAGTTTCCTGCGCCAATCAGGTGAGGTTGGCGATCTTGATTTACCCCCAGAACTGATAAGCAAAACCCTGTGAGCGTATTTTGATCAGTTCATTGAGTGAAAGCATGACAGTGAGCGACTACGCAAGCGTTTGAACGAACAGTGGGCGATGATTTTGTGAATGTATTGCACCGCACCCGCGCCAAAGGGATGGGGGAGCGAGCGTGAGCCCGGGAAGCACCGGTTCAATTTCATATAGCGGTGGGTTGCCACGAACACTTGCTAATTGCGAATGCTTGCCAGACTTGCGATCTCAAGTTCGGAATGCGGATTGAATCCGTAGGGTACTCCGGCGCATTTGAGTTGACCTGCCGAGAGTTGTTGTAGATAATGCTGTATATAAATACAGTATTCGGTGTCGGCATGTCTTGCATCCTCCTAGGTGATTATCAGTCCTTGTCTGTGCTCTCCATTCCCTTGTTCCTGGAGCGCATTTCCGCCGGTTTTCCCTCGCCAGCGGAGGACTATATTGAGAAAACCCTGGATCTGAACGAGCTCTGCATTGAGCATCCGGCGGCCACCTTTTTTGTTCGTGTCCAAGGCGAATCGATGATTGAGGCCGGAATTCTTCCTGGCGATGTGCTGGTGGTTGACCGCTCGCTTCAAGCGGGGCACGGAGACATCATCATCGCCAGCCTCCGCTGCGAGATGACCGTTAAACAACTGCATCTGGACCCGCCACCGGTTCGATTATTGCCCCGCAACCCTTCTTACGAGCCGATTGTTCTGGATGGGGAAGACGTTTTGGAAGTGTTTGGTGTCGTGACCAACGTGGTCCGCTCACTACGTCGGGGAGGCAGAGCGTGATGACCAGCCAATCAATATCTTTCGTGACCGTTCGGAGGCAATTTGACTTTCGAAGCATCGAAATCGGTCGGTGGGTGACAGAGCCAGAGAGAGATCGCGCCGCTGTTCGTTTCTATCGGGCTTTGTGCGATTTGATGAACATTCTGCACGGCCCGGAAACTCTTATTTCGTTGCGGAATACGCTTGGCCTTCAGTATGGCATTGGGGGGCGGCCCGGTGTGGCAGCGCATTACCTTCCAGCCACCAGACAACTGGCCCTGGCCAAGAACGCCGGTGCCGGCAGTTTGGCTCACGAATGGTTTCACGCCTTTGATCACTACATGGGCTCCAAAGCCTTCATGGCTTCTAAAACCGCTCAATTTGCATCGAGTGCCTGGCTGGATAGCGTGCCTCGCAAGCCACACGCGCTGAATGATCTTTTGGGAGAGTGTTTTCAGGCCATTCTGCTCACCGAGGACGGCACCCAACCCAGCGAGCTTTTCCACCAGTCGCAAAAAGCGGACAAGCATTTGAGAGTTCTGTATTACGCTCGGCCAGAAGAACTGTGCGCGCGGGCATTCGAAGCGTTTGTGGAAGACAGTGAGCCGCGCAATTCATTTCTGGTCAGAGGAACGATTCACTCCGATGAAGCAAGGTCCGGATTGTATCCGAAGGGCGCCGATCGTCAGCGAAGCAATGCAGCCTTTGGTGCCTATTTCCAGGCTCTTGGGCAGGCCTTGTATCGACAACAGACCAAAGCCGGATGAAGCCTTCAGTCTATGCGTTGGTCGATTGCAACAATTTTTACGCCTCCTGCGAAACGTTGTTTCGGCCGGACTTGCGCCATACACCGGTTGTCGTGCTGTCGAATAATGATGGTTGCGTTGTGGCGAGAAGTGCAGAAGCCAAAGCACTGGGTATCAAAATGGGCGTACCGGTTCACCACATCCAACCCCAGATCCGTCGTTATGGGATAACGGTATTTTCGTCGAACTATTCGCTCTACGGTGATATCAGTCGACGGGTCATGACCACGCTGGAAGCCCTGGCCCCCGAGGCTGATGTCTATTCAATCGACGAAGCTTTCCTTGACCTCACAGGCATAGACCGGGTGATGACGTTTGAGGACTTTGGGCGGCAGGTGAAAAGCGCGGTGTTGAAAAACGTGGGGCTGCCGGTTTGCGTTGGCATTGCGCCGACACGGACCCTGGCCAAGATGGCCAACTACGTTGCGAAAAAATTCCCGGCCACAGGAGGCGTCGTCGATTTAACCTCGCCCGTGCGGCAACGCCGTTTGATGGCGCAGGTGCCCGTCGATGAGGTTTGGGGAGTTGGCCGCAAACTATCAGCCAAACTCTCTGACATGGGCATCGAGACGGCGCTCGCCCTGGCCGACAGCGATCTGGCGACTCTCAGAAAGCAGTTCTCGGTCGTTCTGGAGCGCACGGCCCGGGAGCTTAATGGGATAGCCTGTTTGCCATGGGAGAACGTGCCGCCACCGAAGCAGCAAATTATGTGTTCGCGGTCGTTTGGCCAACCCATTCGGGCGCTCCCGGATCTTGAAGAAGCGGTGGTGAATTACGCGGCCCGGGTGGCGGAGAAACTCAGGGCAGGGGGGCAGTATGCCGGTGAACTGATGGTCTTTGTCAGAACCAATCCGTTTAAGGCACAGTCACCGCAATATTCTCGAAGCGCGAATGTTCGCTTCATTACGGCCACTCGCGACTCCAGGGTTATTGCGAAAGAAGCTGTGGCGCTGCTGCGGTCTCTGTACCGAAAGAATTTTGATTACGCCAAAGCCGGCGTCATGCTAAGCGACCTTGTGGACGCTGCGGGTTTGCAGGACGACCTATTCGATGCGGGTGGCTGTGCCACGGCTGGCGGGGGACGGTCCGAACGGTTGATGGCGGTGATGGATGAGATCAACCGAAAATCGCGCGCAACGGTCTGCATGGCGCGACAAACGGGAAAAGGCCGTTATGGGATGCGGCGCCAGCATCTCTCTCCGAGATACACGACGGATTGGTCTCAGCTGCCAAAGGTGCATTGAAGCTAGAACTCACGAACAACGGTGGGGATCATTTGTTTCACGCAGCCCCACATTGATCTCGCACTTCAATTTAGTAGCGATGACGCTTTAACCTGAGCCGGAAACCCATTGCATAAAGCTCATACTCTGAAATCTGCCCCCGAGGGCGGTGGGTAAGGGGCATTCCTGTTCGTGGCCATTATTGGCCCCTCTCTATTGCCGATACATGAAGCGAGTCCGTCACTACGCAGCCCAACAGTTGGTTGGGTCTGTGATTTTATGACGGTGTTTGTGTCGATGCGGCTCTAATCGCGATTTTCGGGCAATTTGACAACTTTCCAAGGGTCCTAAATCGGGTACCTTGAGTTTGAATTCATTCAAAAAAAGGACCGATTTTATGAAACTGCCAGATCACATCTATTGGCTTGACTTGCCACCCTTCGCGGGTGATCGCATCCACGAGGAGCGCCTCACTTGTTACCGATCAAATCCCCAACAGATCGACGCAATGGCAATTATTCTCACTGAGTTGATTCAACATAAATGCTCTTCTGTCTCGGTGATGTCGATGCTTCAGACTCACAACGATGAAATGCTACGCCAATTCGAAAACTCAAATCGTCTTCAAGACGCCGCACCAAGGCCAGATGTGAATTTCTGCTACGCTGGCGGGCCGTGCCACGGCGCAGACACGCTGATTGTGTTGCCTGTAATGGCAACCGGGACGCAATTAGAACCGTTGATTAATGAAATTCGTGACCGGTCAGCGGATTTGTTTGATGCGCTGGAACAACAGGAATTCGAGCGAGTAATTGTCGTGGGCGAGAAGCTTGCGTGGCTGTCTATCGGAGGTTTTTTCTCCAGGTTGCTAGCCGAGATCCCATCCACCGATTATCCGGTTAGCGAATGGTATTTTAAGCATGACATCAGGGCAGCCGTTGATGAATTGTTCGGTGATGGGCGCTGACCCAGCACCGTTGCTATGGGCCGGCAAAGCGAAAAAAGCGCTGTTTAAAAAGGGGTAGACTTACTCTCCAAGGAAGGAGGCAAGGGCGGTTTTCCCGCTCGGCCCAGCAGACTCCACAACTTGCAAATGGCATAGTAATGGTCTCGTGCTGTGGTCGGCGCAAAATTGTGAGCCTGGAAAAATTCATGAACCTGCCTACGTCCAATTTGCTCGGCTGGACGGTGGCACCACTCGACGAACATCTCAATCCGCTCGACTTGCCGTCGCCGTGATTTTTTACCCCCTTTACGCGCGTAGAGGTGCAGTTGATGTCGAAGCTCCCGACGAATATAAGCCATTACCGCTGGCCTCCCAGATACGAATTGGTGATAGCGACACGACTATGGCCCAGCACGGCTGATATCTGCTGACGTGCTTTCCGATCTAGGGCAGGCGGCGCCTTGCCGCCTAATAACGGAGCATGAAAACCGGTGAGTTGTTCGTATCGATTACACGCGTAAGCGCTGCGCAGCTCGTGGATGCCTCGTATGCCGAATTCTTGCAGGGTCTCGCGGATGCGGCGTAGGCCAGTTTGCCGCCACGATTGCCAATCTTCCGCCGCAGGCATCACGGCGCGTGCGATTCCTTGAACCTCGGCAGCCCGCTGCAATGCCGTAAGCTGCCAGTCTGAACTGAGAGAGAATGTCCGCGACCTCCCTCCTTTTGTGCCGTACTCGATAGTGACCGCACCGGTTTTAACTGCCTCATTCAGTGCAGACACAGCATCTAGCAAGCTCGCCTCTTTGCTGCGCAGGCCCAATTCCCGAGCAAGGCACGTGATCGCCTGACCTCGGGCGTCGAGTGCCGACAACGCCCGTTTCAGGTATTCGCGATCGAGGCCGGTCGGTGGGATTTTTCGAATGTGGTTACGTTTAGTAATGGTGCACTCTTTAGAGGATGTTGGACTGACTGGCACCCATAAACCCTTCGTGGCAAGGGTCATGACAGTGTTCACCGCACTGATCCGGTTTTGAGCAGATGACGCACTGATCGATGGAAGCGGTGTACATGGACGATTTTCTCCTGTTGGACGGTTGATATTTTCACGGACCCGCGCTGCAAGCTGTTTCCCATATTCAACAACGAGTGCCGCGTCAACAAACTCCATTTGCCGCACTCCATGCACAGCTGAAAACGCGCAGAATTGTCCCCATCGCTGGCCAAGATCTGCTGCGGTCTGAAACGATATGGCACCAGCCATTTCTGCGTTCTTTAATGCATAAATGCCGGCCTTTTTCATACTCCTACTGCCTAAGCCAAAATTTTTACTCATGGTTGTCCCCAAACTGAATCCTGTAGTGGTGAATTTTTCGCGAGTCTTGGGCTGTTGAGGGGCGCTCGCAGACCCATTGGGGGAGCGGTCGTTTGATGTGGTTGAAACCATCCGGCAGGCCGCGCTGCCATGGGCATTTGTGAGTTATCGCTGGTGAGACGTTGGTGCTATGGCGAGAGTCAGTCGCATGCCGTCAAGAAACGTTTTAGAACGCGCTTGAAAGCTCCGGCTTAACGGGCTGTCCCCGTCACCGCTGCCCTTTGCGGTGCCATTCTCAAAAGATCATTGGGTGCCCCGATGGGCAGAGGTGGAAATGCTACGATCGGGTGAATCCGGTTTTCGTCGTATTTCGTCCGATTTCTGCCTGGCTAAAACAGGCTGTAGATGGCCCAACCACGCTTTCTTTGAAACATTTCATACAAAACGTCTCTGTGGAGTATTCTTGGTTGAAACCAATTTGATGGCTGCGATGACACCGCGTTGGGGGAGGGCTTTTGATACTCGGTCCCGATCAGTGTGAGACGTGAGGCTGACAAAAGCGATTTCCGGTCTTATAGAAATCGTGAACGCATAAGACGTTGTTTGCCGGCGGAGATTGGCCCGCAGGGCCTTCGGTAAGGATGATTCCAGAAAGGAAGTGTGCGTATGATTTGCCCTGCTGGGCATTTTGGTTTGATCGTCAGGCGATCAATATTGGAGCTGCTGTTTGATTTTACGGTGCCAGCTACACGCGGAGGCTACTGCCTCGAATCGACATTAAGTTTGCATGCGGAGATACTGATTGTCCAGCAGAGTTAGCGCAATTTTTACGTGTTTTCAGGAACCTCTCCTGAACCCAGAGGCTTTTGATAAGTGGGATCGCCGATCGAGTGCACTCCAAGTGGACTCCAAGTGGACTCAGAGAGAACGCTTAGATTTTTATCCGACTGCTGACTAAAGGCGGTAGACTCGTAAGTGCATTTGGAGTCCACTACGGCGATAGTTTCGCCGGTATTGGCTGTAGTGACTGTGCTTTCCGCCAGTTGCGGGCCACTCCGACCAGAGGCAGTCCGTCTCCAGGTTTTAATAATAAGGGCCCGGTGTCTTTGGCTCCGGGCTGTCGAGAATAGCATCGGACACAGCGATCAATGGGTCGATGCAATCCGCTTTGATCCGAGCCCAGCCCAACCAATCTGCGAGTTCGTCGTTGAGCTGGCCATTTCGGCGTGCGGAACGTTCAACGGCTTCGATGTATTGTCGCAATCTTTCGGCTTCCTGCCATTGGGCGGCGTTGAGCCTCAGTCTTTCCGTAAGCGTCTGGCTATCACACCGTAAAATTCAAAGTCCGCCTGTAGTGGCCAACTCATCGCGGGAGATATTTTAAGGCATTACTAATCAGATTCAGCGGAAATCTCGAAGTCAGCATCTACTTCCA
>Ga0307943_1000837_pt1 | contig 17376 bp, 12 predicted proteins | sample OrgLakmetagen177_FD_203149 | JGI IMG/M metagenome (GOLD analysis project Ga0307943, IMG submission 203149) | Saline water microbial communities from Organic Lake, Antarctica - #177 | ecosystem: Environmental > Aquatic > Non-marine Saline and Alkaline > Saline | place: Antarctica: Organic Lake... | reverse complement strand
CGCGGAGAAGGTCAAAAATGGAAGATGTGACAAAATCGCTGCAGGCCAGTGCCTCTTTGTTATTTTGTTGGAAAAAAGGTGGTGCTGGGCTTGGGAGAAAGGACCAAAATAAGGGGAAGCCATGCTACACCCACTGAAGTACCCACTCGTCTGAACAACTTTCCAACCACCAAGAACGATTCCGCTTCAGCCCACCTGAAGACGAAACTGCCGGCTTTGCTGGGCCTGCATCAAAGGAAAGTGGAAAGGAAGCCCGAGACCTGAAATATGGGAAGGTTACATACACGTTCTTTGGGAGAAAATTAAGAATAATAAATAATAGCAAGGTCAAAGTGGTAGGCCCTGGGCCTCCGTGGTGTCTGGCACCTTGCAGGCCTGGCCTGGAAAAAGTACCTAATAAAGAGAATTAATTGCCAGCTGGCACCTGCAGGTGCGTAGCGGTACCAGAAAAAAATTGCCTCAAGAAGCGCCGTAGATCGTCAAGGGACACGCCTACAGCTGGCACCCACACAACCCATAGCCACTGATTCATTCCGTGTGCGGTGTGGAAGGAAGGTGGAGGAATTGGGCCCTCAATGTCGCCATCGATTTTGTGACGGCACACAACTTTTTTTTACAGGCTATAATGAGCTCTGTAGGAGCTGGCGTGATGGAGCACCAGGTGGTAGACGTAGGGGCGGAGGCTGCCGATTTTGATCGACACATGGAGCGATCTCTCCATCTCTGGCTCTGGCTCTGGCACTGGCACTGGCACTGGCACCGGCACCGGCTCTGTGGCAGCAACCTCATTCGCGTACAGTGGTGTTAAGAGAATTAATTGCCAGCTGGCACCTGCAGGTGCGTAGCGGTACCAGAAAAAAATTGCCTCAAGAATAAAGGTTTGTAGGAATGGAAGTAATTAAAAGTTACGTGTGCCCAAAGTTTCCCAAATCAGCGTGGAGTGCCGTTGAAATTGTTGTAGCCGTTGTACCCTGGCCTAAGTATTGGTAATAATGACAGAGCCCTATGCATCTCACGATGCAAGCAAAATAGAACTTCATAATACCCCTACGCTTGACACGCAAAACTTTCTGGAATTTTCTGAGACCTAAATATTCATTTTTCATGGCAGATCATTTGAGAATAAATGGAACTTCGACTAATAATGCAACATTATTGCTCTTTTTCACTTCATTTATGCATGTTGAACAGTGAAATGTACCAAGATTGCAGGCCCACCCTTTTCTATTATATTCCTAACAAGGAGAGTACGAATCAACATGGCTTGAGCTTCTTTATTTGAAACGACACCCGCCAGCAATAAATTGTTGTTTTTGGCGCCTCCTGCTTAAATTCTTATTTCCACCTGTTCCTTTGAAGCCGTAAAGGAAGAAGGGGCTGGTCAAGCAAACAGAAAGTGATAATCCCGTACGGCCAATTAGACACATGTCCCAGGGATGCCCGCTCCCAACCTGTGCCACATCGATTGGTGGAGAGTGGTTTACATATTTATACTACGGTACTTGGTAATTAATATCAAGCAATATACATACAAACAATCAAAAGTGTCGCTCAGTACAAGCATATACTATCTATTAGACCTAGACCTTTCTGTTAGACCTACTATCTGCCCCATATGCCAGAAGCTAGAAAGGCAAACCACATGCAGTCCCATAATACCTAAACTGACAACTAAAAGGCAAATAGGTAAACAGCACAGGACAAGGATAGGGGGCGACGTTGCCCGCGCAAGCAGACGTTGGCAGCAAAGGAAAACAAGGCCTCTTCCCTTTTGCTGAGACATGGAGGAGATGAATGCAACCTTGAGCTGACCTGCAAGCCTTAATATACTTACTACAACGAAGGATTAGCAACCAATGTCACTTAAATGCCATTGATCTTCCTTGCTCCATGCTAAAACAGTTAATATGAGGCACAGATTTTAATCCAATTTTTCTTCTGCCTTCCGGCCACCTGATCCTTACCTCAGTTTCCAGGCAAACGCAAAATCAGCTGACAAGGGGATCACCTATATCAATTTTGTCAAAAGATTCCCACTCTTACAGGCATAGTTAAATCACTCTAACTCCTTACATTACACAGCAAATTATGTATGGCACTCGACTGTGTGCATTTGTAAAAAATGCAAGGCAATGTACTATGTACAAGAGTGCAATAGAGAACTAGATATTGGCAATCATAAAAAACGTACGGCTGTGCAACAAGTGTTATTTCATAATTTGATAACTCTATGATTAAGTCAACGCCAAACAATTATCTAAGGAGGAAGTGCTTGTGTGCTTGCAACCAAATTCAATGATACAAGTTAGCTATCATGAGGTCAAACATCTTGCAGTATTTCCCTTACAGTATTTGAAGCACGTAAGGTCCTGAAGCTCCATCAAAACCTTTCACTAAGACAAAATATGTGTATCCAGGATCAAGAGTGGCATGCATGATGGAGTTCCTGAAACATTGAAGTTAGAAGTGAGCGTGAGTGTATTGATACAAGTTTTGACTTGAAGCTCAATTTGGCCATAGCCACAGGATGTTCAAAGTCGAAAGCAACTACAAACACATATTATTGCCATATGAAGAACTGAGCAAAACACTGTGAGAATGGGTTAGGAAGGGGAGCTTACACAGCTCACCTTGGGTTTGAACTGCACTTTTCACTACTGTCTTTTTGACTTTCTATGGCCTGGTCGTGTTGCCAAAGCAGCAAGACCTCTGTTTCCAGCTGTGAGCCACATGTGCTTATTTCTACTTCGACACTGCTCTGGTTGTTGTGAGTGTAGGCGTACGAGACAAACGGAGAAGTTCCCTGCAAGCCATTTTAGGCAGAGACAAAAGGATAACACAAAAGGAAAGCGTTTGCCCTACAAACTCCTGAGAAATAGGGAGGGGTAGCATTTAATGAAACGCCAGGACGGACATGTTATGCAGATAAATATTGTGCATGTCCTGACCAGGCAGGGCACACATGACTTGTCGCATTTGTCAACCTTCATGTAATTTCCTTGGATAACATGCATCATGCTTTCAGACATGCATTACTTTTGCCTGGAATTACGTTACAAGAGAGAGCAAAAGTAAGGTGTAAACAAATCGTACGTAGTCTGGGAAGTGATAATAACTTGGGGAAATAAGGATACCATTTAGTGCAACCATTCCATAACACTCAATGTCTGGTGAGGTTGGCATGGTGATGTTTTTGCCTCGATTCCTTCTGCAACAACTTTACATACTTGTAGGATACACAGTAGTCAAGATACAAGCATTATGGGAGCACCACTACAAGTGGTTTGGAGAAGTCGGCAATATACTATCATGTTTACTTTAGGGGCCAAAGCGGCTTATGATGACAACAACACTCCTCCCTGCTAAGATTTACATTTTCAACAAGAAATCTGTTCTTATCGATAGTTCTGGTTGTGCTCACCCATTGTTTCACGGCATCTGTTAAAGCTGGAAACGCAAGATCAGTTGCGGTTGAAAGGCCGCTGGAAAATGGTTTTGTGCTTGATTTGTCATGGAACGGAAGTGATTTTATCTGGCGAGCATCTGTCAAAGTATCTCCTGTGAGAGGCCGATGATCATGTACCTGCAAAATATGCACGATAAAATTGCGTGCCATTGAAGGAATGAAATAAATGAATCAGAGCCTTGTATTTGGAAGCACGCATACAAACCTTGATTGTGTGCACGTTATTATCATAGAATGTGTCATTGCTCCTGCAAGAACAATTAAGTCCAAGTAGTGAGCAGAATTCTTTGCTTGCATATCAAAGAAAAGACCTTAGAGCACCTCAGCTGCAAATCGATATTGTAATTTCCAGCTGAAATGCGCTCTGAGGTGATGTCCAAAGTTATTTCTGTGCGCATAGAAAACAGTTGGAAAAAGTGGGTCAATGCCGTGCTCGTGCAAGGGGGTTGCTTGCCAGATCACGAGGACTTCACAATTAGGCTTTTACTCGCCTGATGGTTGAGGTTCAATTGCCGCAGGGCTGTCAGTCAGAGATTGGTCTTGAGCAAGGGAAGAAGAGATCGGAGTTGGTTCTGGCTCAGAGTAAGGAGGTGAAGGTGGAGTTGTAGATTCATATGGCGCCAGTACAGGAGAAGGGGGTAAAAACTTCAAAGATACGGAGCTTATGGTTGCAAGGGGGGTCCCGTCCCAGCCGTTTGGCACATCAAGTTTCAGAAATACCGGAGACAATGGGGTGCGAGCTAGTCGCACAGAAACATTAAAGTTCTGTTTGCTAGCATTCACATGTAGCATATTGGGTTCTGTAAAAACCTGCAGAACGAGTAGAGCTTATATCTTGTATGAACTTGAGCATTCACAATGTATACTTAAAAAAGGCATGCCAGTCAGGAAAGGCAGACTTACCTGAGATTCCAATTGAGAATAGAGCAAGCGAGTGGTCGTTTCATCATACTTTTTTTGTAAGGTCTTAAGCGTGTTGACTTTTGAGGCACTTAAAACCAGTCTCTCGGTAACTTCCGCAACGCTAGCCCCCTGTTATACGGGCGGGATTCTTTGTGGTTATTAAATGGGAAGCATGTCGCTAAGCAGAAGGATGCAGTTTGAAAAAACATGTTGTGCGTTACTACTGACCGGATGCCTTTCAAGGTACAGGGCCAATGCACCAGTGACAAAAGGTGCAGCCATACTGGTACCACTTTTTTTGTCTGTAGCTGTGGAAGATGCATCTACAGCTGAGACGATTTTTACGCCGGGAGCATACAGGTCAACACATGATCCCCTGTCAAAAGTGAAAAGCAAAAAGGTTTTGTAATGCCCATGAATTTCAAAGTAATGGGCCAAAAATCTGGGGGTCTGCACGAAGTTTTCTATATAAAGTTCCGATTGTCTAAGCTCGATGTAACCCATTTTCTAGCTATATAGGGAGAGTCTTGATTTAAATTGCCGTTTTACCAGTTTGAGCTTGCCCAAGGTTGCTCAGAATCGTCCATGGCTGCCACAGTGATCGCAGAAGGTGTACTTGCTGGAGATATGGCACACGCATCTCTGTAACAGAAAGGCTCAATTCAAGTTTAGAATGAGGTGACCAGCATTGCCATACATCTTCATAAAGAGCACACTGCATACAAAGCAAGCGCACCTTCCCCAGTTTCCTGCTGAGGCAATGACAGGGATACCGTAATCCTTGGAAAGGGACTCGGTGGCTTCATTCACTGTCTCATCAATGGGACCATGAACTGCAATACTGCAATAGAGAATGTTAAGTGCCAAAGAGCATGGCAGCATTGGCCTTCCAATAAAACAAACGGCGCTAACTCACTAGACATGTGCACAAGAGCGGGGTATTCTGCATTTTCAGACACCCAAGCAAGCCCCTACAGGCAGGAGAAAATAGATGTCAGGTAGTCACAGGTATTGTACCCACAAGGAAACAGAGAGCAGGAAAAAGCATCAAATTACCTTTCCCAGGACTTTCCCATTTAAAGAAGCATTCATTCAGGGGCATTTGCAGGGCAACAGGGAACACCTTACCTGTTTGATAATGGATGCAAGGGTCCTGGAATTACAATCCAAAACCCTAACAGAATGCAAACTAACATTTTTGGCCACGCCAAACTGTTCACCTGCGTTAGTGCACAATCAGATGAAGGGGTAAGCTCGCCAACGGTCATTTGGTGACAAATGCATTGTCTTGTCACCTGCATTTGTTGTAGCTCAAATGGCTTCTTTCCTTGTTCTACTCACAGCAATACAATGATTTTCCAAGCAAATACCTCCAATGATAGCAGCCACATGTGTGCCATGTCCATTGCAATCCTCCCACGAGTTGTCTCTAAATCCTGAGAACCCTGTTGGGCTGACACGGCTGCTGCCTGGGAAATGAAGGTCCTGTGTTGGCTGGCCAGAGCCATTTAGTTGCCGGAACTGCGTATGCCCTGATAAAATGCCTGTGTCCAACACGTACACGTGGACACCGGTACCTGCCAAAGCAATTTGCATTAGGACATGCAGGTAACTGTATTCGGTATTTTTAATGGCCCTGCACACGCCTTGCTACCCGAGCTGGTATTGAAGCACTGCTGCATTGTCACAGTGTTGCAACATAGAAGCTTTTGTCCAAAGTTGTGTGCAAAGCTTTACCTCATTTCTGCAACAGGCATCAGTCGATATAAATGCTAACAAAATCAAGTTTAGACGTCTTTGCTTTGGTCCAGTTTTCTTGTTCTACTCTTCAATGTTAAATTAACAAAAATGCAGCAGGTCGGCATAAACAAGCTTTATTACGGAAATACTCTTTTGGCACCCTTTCAGGTTTTCCTATCTATGGTGGATATCTGACTTCTGACTTCCAACACCTGCTCAATGGGGGTCGAGGGATGGGGGGCAGAGATTCATCTCTGTAATAGTGGCCATAAGAAGCATGGGTTCCCCATTTTTAAGTGCATGCTCCGGTGTTTGATATCTATAGGTCGGTATCACAATTACAAGTTGGGGCAAAACGGCAAAACTATGCAACGGGAGTGTAAAGCGCCCTAAGCTTGTTCTGGGAAAAATTCTTCCCCCCTCTGCCATTGCTCAGTCGTCAGACAGCAGCATTTATTTTAACATAATTTGCTACAAACTTTGCAAACATTTCCTCAACAGTTAGGACATGCTAGGTGCTGTGGCTAGCTAGATGTCCATAGCCATTTCACACGCAAAGGAGTGCAAAGCATTTGTAACCAGAACAACGCAAGCACACATACCCGTTCAGCGACATAGTGGCTTACCTTGGCTGTTGTAATGGTAAATGTAGTCCAATGGCATTTGCAGTTGATCGATGCGGTCCAAACCCCTGCCAATGAAATACATGCAGACATAATCAATGATATTATTAACGAGTGGATCTAGTTTCAGCATCAACGTACACACTCATGCTACTGCATCCTACCATGCAGGATCTTTTTGCTCTGGCAGTTTGCGCCGCTCCTCATTCCTATTTGCTCCAAGCTGCTGCCATGCATCCTCATACAGGGAGTCACCATGCTGCATGTATGATGTGGCAATAGAAGCAGAAAAAGAACACTTTCAAGATTGAAATTTGCCTTGTGAATTGATGGCCAACCCGTCTTGTATGAAGAAGTCACAGACAGACTTGTATGTGTTTATAAGGCTAATCTGAGGTAGCTGAGGAACAAAAGTGACGTACTTTGATCCCACCTTGAATGCCACTACCATCATAAATACGTGTAGCCAAATATCAAGCTCGTATGTTCCGTTCATATGTGGCTGTAGAGCTCGACTGTGTTATACTTGCTGTGGCGTGGTCAAGTCAATATGATTGACCATAATTACTGCCAGATTGTCCAGTGAACCGTGGCAATCCTGGTCGTTGCTTTGACTTACATACCAGTATATCTGTAGCGTGTTACTTCAAATGGAAAAATTAGGAGGCCAACCACCTCTCAACTTTGGCCCCCCAATTAAGGATAGCTCATGCCCAAATTGAAATTTTGTATGTGTGTGCACGCATCTTCTTCTATGTCAATAATCGTTTGAATTTGAAGAGATTTAAGAGGTCCCTCGTTTCATCCCTTTGTACCTTTTTACGAAATCACCCCTCTCTCAGTAGAATTAAAAATGTGTTAGCAGTGATCTTTTATAAGGCAGATGTTCAACCTGACAAGGCAACTAGGAGCTACAAAATAAAAACTTACCCCAAACTCCGTGTCATGCTTGATGCTTTCGATATGCGTTCGGTAAATCTCTTTGAACTTCTGTATTGCTTTAGGCTTAAAGAAACCTGCAAATCAGACATAGTGAGACAGGTTAAAGATGTGGCGGTGGCATTGAGATAAATATGCTAGGCACTTAATCAAGTGCAATAGCAAGGATGAAAACAGTCCCCAAAGGGGGGCGAGAAGGGAAGATGCCTGCAAGCACTGAAATACTGGGAAGTAGAGGGCAGCAGTTTGATTTCCTCTTCGTTTCCAAATGCAATCTACATACTATCATCACTTGTTTCATTGAGGAAACAAAAAGGAAATGTAGCAAAGATCGCAATCAAGTAGAATAGGCCAAACAATAAGCCGAATGCAGCACTACTATGGGGTTCAAAGAGAACAATTCAGTTGCACTTAGATGCATGACTATATCTGCACATAGCATGCGACAAACTCATGTGTAACTCGTGGTTTGAGAAGGGATAGGGCGCAAGTTTGAGGCAAATACGCATAAATCCCAAGAAAGACCCGTGATACCTCCCTAAGGGTGGCATACCCAAATAAGTACTGTGAGCTCGTTCATATGATTTTCATACAGGAATTCAAGGGCTAATATTGTGACAGTGAACCCGTAATCCTCCTCCCTGCAACTCAGGTGATTTCCTCTCTAAAACCTGAGCTCATCCCGGCAGATGTGCAACCCTGACTATGTTCAACGTAGGAAGCATTTGTAAGAAGCTGGTCAAGGAGAGAGGGTGATAATGGGTGCAGGAGCAGGTATTGGGGAGTCCAATAGCCAATCTTGGGGCATTTATTACGCAGCAGACGTAAGTGACATACAATTGTAAGGTGAAGTGATAAACCCTTATCCTCTCTGCTGCAATTGCCTGGCTGGCCTACAACTGGCTGGCCATGCAAAGCAAGAGCCCCATGGGGCCTAAGTGTAGTGATGTCAGACAATCTCCTGCAGGAGTAGACCCGGCGCTTTGTGAACACACTTGGTCAAACATGTTGCAGCTTTCAAGGTGGCGAGGTCTGGGTAACCAGTTGGGTGTTGTCTGCTCAGTTCATGCATGCAGGTACACAGTAGATTGTATTTCAACGCACCTGCAAACCCTGCTCCCAGCTTGGAAAAGGTAGATGTGCAGAGCACCTCCACCGGCTGCGTTTCTCCACTCCCATCGCCCTCACATACAGATGCTGTCAACCTAAGTGCTGGGGCCGTAGCCTTCCATTTCACAATGTACTGCTGGGATACAGTGGCATTGCAAGAACCCAGGAGGCTGGCAATGCCGACCAGGAGACAAGCAAGCAAGGCCGAACTGGACTTCAAACGAATCATCTTGAAATAATTTTTAATATACTAGAAAAGTACGACACACTTACGTCACACAAACAAACACAAATTAGCGAGTCTCATCATTGGGAGTGGTAAAAACGTTGTCACGACAAATGGATGCAGATATGACTCAGTTATTATTAATTCATAAATAAGACTCTCTTATTTGGCTTGTCCGAAACAATGGCCAAGCTAGGTCATGCATGATCACAGGTGAGCAGGAGGCGCCAGGCGTCTTGTCAATGGCCCATAGTCATCACGACCAATATATTTCATGGGTTTTAATGGCATACTCAATGGTCAGTTCCATGGACTTCCAAGAGCTGTGGGACAGGGAAGGACCTCATGGGCGAGATTAAGTAAAGAGCACCTGTCACTGGCTCAGAAACAGGGGGTAAAAAAGGTGCCATTAATATCTCTTCGCAATAAGCAAGCCTAGTTACTGCTGTCGCATTCAACTCATGCGCTGTTTAGATTAATGGGCACATCAGAAAGGGAGGATATGCCCCCCAGATGCATGTTCTGCAATGTCAGGACTGGATGGCATCTACTAAACTCCGTGCAACAATGTTACCTCTGAATAAGAAGTTCTGTTAGAAAGCAACGAATAGGATGGTTATCCATTTTGCAAATTCTGCGCTCAGCTTGCACCCAGATCAAAAGATTATTGCCTGAATCAGCAGAATTCCAGGAGCAAGAGGGTATCCTTGCTATTATGATTTATAAGCTCCGTAGAGCGTGCATTGTAAAGTCACGGACGAGGACGGCTGTAGCCTGGAGTAGCGGGACAAGGATTACCTCAGGTAAATGTGTGTGTTTATGTGTGTGTGTGTTCCAGTGTGTGTTCCTGTGTGTATGTGTGTGCTCCTGTGTGTGTGTTATTGTGTGTGCGCGTGTGTGTTTCTGTGTGTGTGCGTCTGTGTTTGTGTATGAGAGTGTGTGTGTGTGTAGTGTGTGTGTGTGTGTGTGTGAGTGTGAGTGTGTATGTGTGTGTGTGCGCGACGACGTGCATTTATTATAGCACACACAGACTTGAAGGACGAGTAGCACACATGTTACCCCATGTATTTGACCCCCAGGAATGTGTGTGTGTGTGTGTGGTATGTTTTGGCCGGTCTTGCACCTGAGCTCGCAATGGCAGCATTTTAAATTCAGACGCGCTTGCACTACTGCAAGGACCCCTGATTTGTCCACATCGACACCTCCCACTCGCCGTAGGCAATGTTTTCGATTTTCAGGAACACGCACCAAGCGTCGGTTTCGCGTCATTTGGCCTGTGTATGTGTTTTGACGATTTGCTCGATTTGCAGCACGCACAGCTTGATGCTCAGAACGAGCTGTACAGCCACGATGGACGCGTAGCACGCACCTTACCCCATTTTTTTGACCCCCAGGAATGAGTGTGTGTGTGCTCTGTTTCGACTGGTTTTGTCATCATTTTGGAAGTTCTGCACACAGCTTTGCACCCCAGCAGATCAGCTCTTTCTTGGGTGCATCAGCAGAAATTCAGGAGCAACATGATCTCCTATACCAAGGTTTAAAGTCCCTCATTTTGCTGCTTTGTAAAACGAGACCTGCCCGGACGTGTCCACGTAGAACCGCACTTCTTCAACAGGCACATGGCGGACCTCCAGATTGTCTGGTCCGGCTCCTCCCACTCACCCTAGGTTATTTTTTTGGCCACTAGGAACACACACAGAGCGTCGGTTTTGCACCATTTGTCCTGTGTGTGTGAAGCAAGGACCTGGCCAATTTGCAGCACACACAGCACGATGTCCGGAATGGCTCGCACAGTCGCGTTGGTCTCGTAGCAAGCAAGCATGTTACCCTACATTTTCGACCCCCAGGAATATGTATGGGGTCTATTATTCAAGTGGCTGGTTTTGATGCCATTTCCTGAATTTGGCACCCAGCTTGCACCCCAGCAGATCAGACCACCATTGCCTGAGTCAATAGAAGTTCAGGAGTACCAATCTGTAGTTTGTTCACGTTTCCTTGGGTTTGCTCCTTTTAAAAAGCACGGACGTACACATAGGTGACCTTGCGCACACGTAGAAACGCACTTCCACAACAGGCACATGGCGGCTTGCTACTCGGTTACCAATTCCTGACTCACTTTTAGCCACTGTAAAGTAAGCGTGTGCACGTACCTACACGCAAGCGGATGCCCATGCTGACGTAGAACACCACTTTTACAACAGGTACATGGCGGCTTACCAGTAACCACCACTTACTGATCAATGTTTGTAAGCAGAAAAGTAGGCTAGGATGGGACATTCATTTGCGCTTGCTGAACTGCTTGCTGATAACCCAGATCATTAAGCCTTGGTCACTACTGAGCTTACTGGCAACTTAAGCAGTAAGCCGTTAAATAAGCTGGCTTACTGGTAAGCCAAACTGGTAAGGCGCTCGCCGGCATGTGTGGCAAAGTGTAACACGTCACCTTTCCTTAGGTCACCGAACAGACAACACACTCCAGGATTTGAAAAACTCCCGGACCTCCCAGTGACTAGGCCCCTGCGCAGGGGACACCTGTTGTTGTCCTTGCTGGCTTGTCGCGCACAATATCGGAGAGGCAATGACAAATCACGTAGTGAGCAGTTAGTGATTTCTCTTGTGCTTGTTCCGACAAGTCTGAATAACAGCTGTCAGAACCAGCTTGAACAATGATTTCCTCCTGTGCTGAGGTCACCCCAAAAGGCAAAGAACTGCTCCACTGCTGACAATCAATTAAAATTTGCTACTCTGCTTCTTTCATATATCTTTCCTGCCACAAACATGCACATCAGCATAAACGACCACATACACGTGAAATAGTAGGCTGCCGTGACTTCCATTTGCAGCGCTGGGGTGGCCTGGACTCAGCCGTAGCTAGGTCTCTTACTGGTGTCAAATAAGAAAAAAGAAAAGCTACGCAGGCAAACCACTTCTCACAGGAGCAAAGGAGCCACTTGAAAATAAGTACCGTTAAACTGCTCCTGGTGGTTGGTAACGGTGTGATATTGAAGAGGGGAGCTCCCTTGTACCTGGTTGCGACAGTTCTTTGATCTGCCATAGGCCTAACAGGCTGTCTACTACCTCAACACCTGAGAGAGGTGGCCTAAAGGCAGCCCCTAAGTTTGTGATGAGCGTCCTGGTGACAATTTAAATCTTCTTAAAAAGGATCTGGTACACCATAAATATTTTGCCTAAAGTTATTTTGCCTAAAGCTTTATGTCGGTATGTCATGCTACTAAACCAATGGCTGCTCAGGGGTAGATCGTGCTTTTTTATTAGATGTTGATTTGGTCATATATGGCGGTCCTATTTTAACAAACTCATTATTACAGACAAACTCACTATTACAGACAACCAACGCTCCTGCACATTGCTTGAGCCGTCGCCTACTTTGTCACGGTGGCGTTAATCTCTGTTTGTTAACCTCTTCTTCTCAGCAGAGCACTAACTTCCTTATTACACAAATGATATGGATTTATTTGTGCCTGAAGGACACTCAATGAAGCGCTGTTTTTTGCGAAGCTCCCCTTGGGGGGGCGTAAGCCCCTAGCATTGTCTCCTTCCCACCAAACTTCCACAAGCCTCCCCAGGCCCACCCAGACCACTTCCTGACCTGAGATGTTGGCGGCCTAGTAAAATAAGTACCCTGGTAGCACTGTGTGGTCAAGGAGGTAGGGGAGGCAGGGGAGGCAGGGGAGGCAGGGCCTGATGCTCAACAAGTTTTAAAATTGTGGTCGAGCAATTTCTGGCCAGGCCCACTTAGGGCATCTTCTGGGATGAAACTCGACACAGGTTCCTGATCAAACTTTTTAATGCGACAGAAATGTTTGGGAGCTTTGGGGTGCAGTGTGGAAATTCTATGTTTGGCAGCTACAGGAAGCTGCCCAGAGTTCCCTCAGCCAGGCACCCAGACCACTTCCTGCTGGTGCAGAATGCAGCACCTTCCTGGCTGCCAGAGAACAGCAGCAGCAGCAAATCTTCCCGCAGCGGGTGCTCCAGCACAGCGCCATGCACACCGCTGCAGCGTCTGGGGGGCGGCAGCAAGGCACGCACACACGCATGCGTGCACACACACAACCATGCGTGAATATGCATGTGTGCACGCACGCACACACACGCACGTACACACACGCACGCACACACACGCACACACAGAAACACACACACATACGCGCACACACACAACACACACATGTGCGTGTGAATACACACACACATACAAAAACACACATACAAATAAACACAATCATGCGTATGCACGCACGCACGCATTGCATAGACAGCACGTACTGGGCTTTGCCAGCTTTTCAGCGCCGCTTCCCACTTGTCCAGCAAAAAGCCCATAGGCCTTACATAAATGGCCGGCTACTCCCTCTGTAAACTATACAAAACTGCCCTTAATGCCCTCTCCTGTACTACTCATTATCAATGATGTGGGTAATGAGTTTCTCACGTATCTCAGTTTTTGCCTCGTAACTCTGCAACACTTCAGTTTCAGATGTTGATGAGTATGCAGATGGATGCCTGTTTGAAAAAGGAGCAGATTGGTACCCTCTTGGTCCGGTTGGGGGCGCCGGAAGGTTGTTTTTGGGGGGAGGGGGGGAGGTCAGGGGGGTCCAGCCTATAAATAGGACGTGCCTGCCTTCAAAAAGTATTTTCTGCACGGGCAGTGAAAAACCACTCCCCACATTAAATAAGGAAAAGAAGCCACTTTGGTACCGGGCATTGTAAAACCCTCCACCAAAAGAAAAAAGGTAATGATTAATGGGGATCAGGAGGGTTGCAGGCTTGATTTGAAACCGTCTCTTGATGAGAGATGATGATAGTGCCAGTGAAAGGGCACGTCTGGTATGGACAAGTTTGGCAGCGTAATTGACAGAATGAACATGAAGCTTGGAAGCAAGCTCTTAACTCTCTTAGAACCAAGACCCATGCCCTTTTAAGGCTCCAGCGTGTGATTGTTGTAGATGGTGCCACCAGCTCCCAAAAAGATGGAGGGCAACAGAGGCCCCTTGAAGGGTGGAGCAGAGCCTTTTTGCTGTTCCTTCGCGGTGCTCAGCTGGTTCTGCGGTCGAGTGTCCTCACAGTACTTGACCTCGAGGTGAATGTCACGTGTTGAAGAATGTTGAGATCTTTGGGTCGGTGCTGTCTGGGGAAGGTGGAAGAGTTAATGCTTGGCGATGCTGCTGAGGTGCTTGATCCTGGTCTCCCTCAGTTGCCCCCTGCCACTTCTAAGAGCCCACCCTCCTTCATTGCTAGTCTGTTGCTTTTCAGTTTTTGCGGAGATGGGAGCAACCAGTACAGCATCCGGACAGCTGCAGGTAAACCTATTTATGTCTGAGAAGCGGGGTGGAAAGAGCCACTTTGGTATAATCCTATTATCCTACTAGTTTCAGCTGTATTGGGAATCTGAAGATTTTGCATAGCCAGCGACTCGCTGCTACCTACATCCATGCAGACAAAGCAGGATCCTAGGGAGCTTGTCTTGCTGATGGCTTTGAAGATTATGCTGCATGCTAAGTTGCGTCTCTTTGTAATCAAATTTCTTATTCGCGTGTGTCGGCATCCAGAAAGGATATGCAGGGCACTGTCTAGTTGAGGGCAGAGGGGGCAAGTTAGGCTTAGTGAGTGCTTAAACCATACCGCATGCTTTTGGTTGTACAGGGTTCCTGATCTGTACTTCATAATAATGCACATGGTTTTAACAGGGACATAGGATGCTGTCAGGTAACTTAACTTGAAGCGTTGCTAGCGGCTCCATTGGCAGTGAATTTTTGATTTATCGGGTCTGGTTGTATTTAGATTGTCAGATCAAATTACCGTGCGTCACTGCAATGTATAAGACTCAGCAAATCTACAAATAGATTAGCCAGCTGATGAGTGGATTGGCATCGCTGTGGTCCCTAATGCTTCTACCAGTTCTCTGGCTCATGCCCTTACGCTCTCTGCACACACATACCTATGTGTGTCTACTAGGCAGTGCCACTCATCTTTGATTGGCTCCCACACTGCTGCTCCTTCCCGGATCTGGGACCATTGACTCAGACAGACCTCTCGGCCTCATTGTGTTTACACATTAATATGACTAAACGAACTAGCAGAAATGGAGATCTTACGAGGTACAGGGGCTCTTGAGGATCCCCTCTTATGGTCCTTTTAGAATGTTCGCATGTTGTTGCTTAATTGATTACCAAATATATCAAATCCAGAAGATAAGGGAAGGAAGACATACAGAAACTCTCAACTGTCAACCAACTAACTACTCTGTCACACAATTCGTCGCTGCCAATAATTGGGCTTGTCAAAATGGTTTCTCACCACATGAAGTACGTATTGTTATTTCCACAGGCAGAATCCCAGGATGTGTCTGCTTTTTTACACAGGAAAACAACAAACTCCAATTTCATTTCATTGAACTTGTTTTTTAGTTTATGAACACGACGAAACAACACGACGAAACAACCAAGTCACACTTCATGTTGTACTTCTTGGAGTCGGGGGCACAATCTACAATCAGTACACCATAACTCCTCTACTAAACTTATGCGTCCCCACGCACAAAGTGCACCAACTAGCTACTAAACTGCACTGCCATGCAATAAAAAGCTTGAACAAGATTTCAAAAACAAGACAAAATACACCTTGACAACAACAGTGACAATGGGGATCTGATGTGGGGGTTACTGGTAGAGCGGCTGGCTTCAGGAGGGTTAAGCGCAGGCCGGATCGCATGGCTGACAACCCGCCGGATCCTCATTAGTCTCTGTTGTTTCTCTTATTTAGTGTGGCTCTGGCTAGTGTGAGCACTAGTTGAGAGCCTTTCCTTAATGCACGCTGGTGACTTTCAGCGTAGACTTTTACTTTTATGAACAGGCGAGAAGTCATACTTCTTGACTGAAGGCCTTTTTCCTTGTAAATCTCGTGATACTTGTTGGGAGCTAAAGGCCGAGAGATGGAGGCCTTGTAATCCAAATTAAACGACGCAACTTGAAGAAGGATGGAGGACATTGTGGCCCTGATCTCTCAGGATCAATCGGACAGCACGAGGGAGTTATACGGTACTGGATATCTAGAAGGCAATGTGGCTCTTTGTTCCTTACACAACATGGAGAGGTTTTTATTGCCTGTAATTTTCTCTTTCCCCTTCCTGATCTCCAAATATTCAGGCACTGAAATATCAAAAAGAAAGTATAATAGCCCAGACAAAGATATCAAATGTGTGAAATTGAAATGATTGCAGCAACTGCATAGTTGCGTGGAGTACCTGCTCACAAAATAAAGCGAAGTCAGCAAGAAAGGCATGGCAATAGGAGGTCTCCCTGCCTAATAATGAATTGCAGTTATGTTGTTATTTAAAAGGAAAAATGCTCTCTTGACGCCCTCAAAAATGTCAACCTTTACAGGTAGAATTCTCTCAAACTCTCAAATAAAACCCGCTTTACAGCACACTGAGCACTCTTTTACTCACTAGGCCAATCAATGTAAAGCTCTCTAATCATAAATCTCACAGCTCTCATACCATTATAACGCTCTCAGTTCATAAATCTGTCAATCTGTCGTCACGCAACTTCTTAGGCTTGCATCATTTTATGGAACTGCAAGCAGGAAAAGAGGTGTTCATTTTTAGTAAACACTTTATCATACTATTTGTTGTTTTCTACTGGTAAATGTTGCAAGTAGATAACTATCTCGAGTACCGTACAAAAAGCATATCACCGCCCCCTAATTTTTGCTTTTAAGTGGAGGCGGTGACGGGGCAGTGGTTATATATATTTAAAGGGGCGGTTGTGGGGCGGTGGAGGACATTAAAGTTTTTAAGCAGTGCGAGTTGGTCAGGAGCCTTCCCAGCACCCCATGGACCCCAGCCCCAGCTCTGCCTGTCCCTGCGCCCCCAGCCCCAGACCAAGCCCCGGCCTTGCCTGCACCCGTTGCAACCGATGGGAAGTTCCAGCGAGGGGGGGCGGTTGCAGTGCAAAACTGTAAAATGTTGGAACCCTACTAATCTAGGGTACCTGTAGGGGGACGCAAATAGCGTATATTTTCACCTAAAAAACTTCAGAAAACTGGATGATTTTTGCTCAGTGCAGGACTCCCTTTTGTGAATAGACAGGACCCCTGGAATGGAGCTGCGACACTGAACTCCTGGAGCTCAGCCCGGATGGTGCTGGACACATGTTGAGTCATGGAGCCCGTTCGAGACAACAATTTGACAGAATTACTCCAGAGGGGGCTGACTGAGCCAAAAAAAGGGTCTTTATAAAATGTGAATTGAGCACGTGCGCCCTAAGTTGCTATGTTTAAGCTTAGCACCCAGAGGCAGGCGTGCTCTGAATTTTTATTTGCACCTAAGCTTGAACATAGCAACTTAGGGC
>Ga0307943_1000835_pt1 | contig 17383 bp, 12 predicted proteins | sample OrgLakmetagen177_FD_203149 | JGI IMG/M metagenome (GOLD analysis project Ga0307943, IMG submission 203149) | Saline water microbial communities from Organic Lake, Antarctica - #177 | ecosystem: Environmental > Aquatic > Non-marine Saline and Alkaline > Saline | place: Antarctica: Organic Lake... | reverse complement strand
GCTTCAGATTGGCCAAATTTCAGTTTCCGAAGGAATTTCTGAAATAAATCAGAAAAACTCAACATTCGCAGTGGTTTGCCAGGAGAGGATGCAGGACTTGTTTCCGAAACCTCGAAACGTCTTCCTAAAGCAAGTAAAGTCGAAGTTTCCGAAAACCAATTCGGAAAATACACTGAAAAGCTGAGCGAAATCAGCGAAGAGGCAGATGCTTCAGTTGAGGTCTGGGTACGGCTGCGTTCCAACAAGAAGAACGACCCATACAGACACTGAGTCAACGGGAAGTAGCATGAAAAACCGCGAGCAGATAGTTAAATGCCTGTCCCTCATTAGAGGGCGATGCTCGCGCAGGCACTTCATTTTTCTTGAGATTAAACCTCGCTGAAACAGCACGGGTTACTCATTCTCCATCCATTCAATCACTTCATCTTCAAGGGGCTCTGTTGCAAACCTTGCCGCCAGCCATGAGCATTTCTGGCGTTGATAGTGCCCTGCTCCCCAACCTTGGACCGCCGGAAGCTGGAATTTTCCGGCTCTTTCACGATGACGGGCTGGTGACGCCATCGGGATAATGCATGGCGATCGGGACCACCAAGATAAACGGCGTTGAACCCTTCGCCTATGCCAAAAACTCAAGAGTTTTGGTCGACCGTGCAATAAAGTTGGTTGCGGTTCGGCCTTGATGACCGAACCGCAAAATGCTCAGGCCGAAGCATCCGATGGAAAGGCCAAGACGTTCTCACTCTCTGGGTCAGAGGCATCCTCGGGCTCATGCTCCTCAGTTAGCTGCATGAGGGGCGCGATTACCGAACGATCCCAGAGCGCATTCAATCTCCCGTCGAGGGTTTTCTTCAAGTCCGGGCGGGTGTCGTCGAACCAGGTGCGAAGGTGCTCTTCGATCCGGTTCTTAAACCCCGGTCCCCTGCCCCACTCAGAGGCGCAGTCGTTCCAGACCGAGTCTTGCGTCAACGGCTCGCGGTAAATCTCCATGGCGATCCGCTGTGCTCCATCGAGGAAGTTGCGTCGCGACGCCTCCGCCACCGCACCGATCTGGTCCACCGAGTGCTTGGCGAGCACCAAATCCTCGTCGGCCTTGAGCTCGTTCACATGCCCCTCGATCTTGGCGAACCAATCCCGTGACCGCAGGCGCGCGTCCCGCGCCGCCCCGACACCGAGCTGGTGGACGATGTTGAGGCCGTAGTACTCGCCATTCCGCCGGGTCGCGGCCCACAGGGTTGAGGCATAGCGCACCCCGCGCACCGTGCTCAGAACCTCTTCGTAGGCGTGCCGCTCCCGCGCTCCGAGCTTACCGTTCCCTCGAAGAAACGTGTTGAGCCGCCGGGCGACCTCCTCGATCGCTGCCGTGACTGCGTGCTTCTCATGGTTCTCGATGATCTCGGTCGCCGCATCACACAGATCGAACAGCCGCTCGGACACCGTCTCGCGCATCCGCGAGATCTGCCCGAACAGATCGGCGCGCACCTGCGCCGCCGTGTCGCCCTCGACGTTGAAGAAGAAGACCGGCACGTCGCTCAGATCCTGACTGTTGAGCTTGTTGGTCACCTCTTCGCCTTTCAGCGCGTAGCCCTCTTCCTCGTTGAGCACCCGCTCGCCGGTATCCGAGTTGACTTCCAAAGCCTCGCCGGAACGCGGCAGGGACAGGATCGCGATCTTGCCGGTGTCGAACCGCTCCGAGAAAGTCTGCTTCATGTGCTGAAGCAGCGCCTGGGACGTGGTGTCCGGCGCGCTCTCGAACCGGCAGCACAGCACCACCGCCGTGCGCGGGTCCTTCAGCCGGTGATCCAAATCCTCTCGGACCGCGACGTCCTCGACGCCCTTCGTGTCGACGACGGTGATCTCGAACTCGCCGAAGCTCTTGCCGAAATCGGGGACGATCAGGCCGATGCTCCGGGGCATCGGTACGTCGCCCATCCGGCCGTTGTTCACCGCCCGGAAGGTCTCGCGCATCCACTCCGACGGGTGTTTGCGGGTGCCGCTCTCGTACCAGATTTCCGTGGTGGTCCGCTCGTCGAGCTTCATCGCTCCCAGTACGCGCGCCCGAAACTCGTCCTCACCCTGACAATCCGTGATCACATCGTGGATTGGATCGCTGTATTGCGGCTTGCCATCGACCATAATCCGCTTGCGCACCAGCGCCGACATGTTCCGGATCGCCCGCTCGATCTCACGGCTCACCTGCGGCGTCTCCGCTTGTTCCCCCTCCTTCCGGTGCGCCATCGCCCATTTCGCAGCACAGAAATCGGCCACCAGATCGGTCAGGTCGGCATCGTCCATCGCCGTCACCGACAGGCCGAACTCCGGACCGCCTTTTACGTGAACCTCGCAGATGGTCGTGCCACCTGCCCCGGTTTCCAGAACCGGCCGATTGATGTTGCGGTCCTCGGCCTTCGCCGGGATCAGCAGATCGAAGATGAAGCTGATCGCCGTCGATTTGCCGACGCCGATATCGCCCACAAAAGCGATGTTGTGCTTCAGCCGGGTCAGGAAGCTCGACGCCCGCAGCAGGTCGCCCTTGCGGCGCTCAAGCTGACGGCGCAGCGGCCAGGGCTGCTCTTCGTCGCCGAGGAAGGCCTCGATCTTCTCAAGGGTCTCTTCGGCAATCTCAAGCGATGCTCGTTCCGGGTTCCAGTATGACGGCGGCTCGATGAACCGCCACTCACGCTCCATGAACCGCAGGAAACCGCCCGCTTCCTCGGACCCGAGCGCCGCCAAGGCTTCGAGGACGCGCCTGATCTCATCGGGCGCGACCACCTCGCCCTTTTCCATCCGGGATAGGCGGCTCTGATCGACCCTTGCCTTCTTCGCCACGTCCGATTGCGTTGCGCCCAACGCGCTCCGCAGGCGTGCCACCGCGCCCGCCGTTCTCGTGATTTGCATATCCATCGCCGCATCCTCTCCTGCCTGCATACTTGCCACATATATGCGTATCATATGCGCAGGCAAGGGCTGGCTGAGAATTCCTGATAAATGAGGCAATCTCCGCCACTCTTTTCGACAGGTCTCCAAATAGCTATTCGCCAAAAACGATCGTTTTTGTCACGTGCGCAAATTCAGCATTGCTACTATTGTAAAACACTCAGCCTGATCCTGAATTCTTTTCACCGGACGCAAAAAACGTCACGGGGCCATGACTCAGCCCACAGCTGGCTGACCTCCAGGCTCGAAATGGATCGGTTCACCTCACTGGAGAGGTGTGTCCGATGCCTAAGAGAAGGAGAAAACATGGCAGAACTCACCCCATACATCGAATTTGCGGCCCAGACGGCCAAGCTCATCACCTATCTCATGGTGATGCGACAGCTCGCAAAACGCAGAGGGGCGCGCAAGCGCCCCTAATCCTCCGTTTTAGGGTGTGTACGACAGCATCATTGCGCCCGCGACGGTGTTTGTGGGCCTCGTCCCGGCACCGGCGCCTCCTTGGCGATCAGATCATCGGCAAAGCATTCGGGCGGCACGAGTCCGGCCTCGATGTCCGGCACTACCCGCCAGGCCTGCAACAGCCGCAGGCCGCTTCGAAAACCGGACCGCTTGGCCCTGTCGCCCTCGAAGTGCGCCAGAACGCCGTGCGCCCAGCAAGACGTCAGCGCTTCCGGCCCGAGACCGTCATCGAGCGCGGCGCGCCGCACCGCGTAAAAGCCCGGGATGCGTTCGCCGGTCCCGTCCGGGCGTGGGTTGTGCCTGCTCGCGGCCTTGACCTGGGCGTGGAGCGTTCGCCACCGGTCCCCGGGGGTGGCGTAGCGCTCATCGGGCCGCAGCACGCTCGTCCTGCGACGCGCCATGCTGAGTGCGGCCTGGCTGACGACATCTGCCCGTGCGATGGCATCGAGGCGCGCGGAACACAGCAGTTCCGCGCAACCGATCTCCTGCCCGGGCTGGAACTCGCCCGCGGTTCGGGCCGCATCGTAGAGCGTGTGAAGCCCCGCGATCAGCTCGAAACGCGCCATGCCATCGGGGTCGAGATCAAGTGCAGCCGCCTCGGCCTCGATGCGGCGCGGCAGCGGATAACGTGCATGCTGATGTCGCTTGCCGCGCCGCAGGGCACTGGCTTGGAGCGGCCCGATCCGCTCGGCGGGCAGGAGGGGCACCAGGGTTTCGTGCGCATGCAGCGCATCGAGCTGGTCGATCGCCTTGGAAAACGTCTTGCGCGGATCCGGTGCGAGGCTGCGCTCATGCGCCCACGCCCATTCCCGCGTGATGGTCGAGGGAGGTCTCTCGCTGCGGGTTTTACGGTAGAGGCGCGCGGCCGGATCGTCGGTCTTGGATATCCCGGCCCTGCGCAGCGCCGCCAGGAAATCACGATACCCGGGATGGCTGCACATCCCGATGACCTCAGACATTTGCTGACCATCCGTTCGGGCATGTCCGGCCATGTGCCGCGCCATATAAGAGACGACCTGCTCCAGCGTCGCATCATCGAGGAAGGCTTTGGCCTCGAGGCCAGCGGTATAGCCTTTCCCCAGCCTCGCGAGCATTGCCCGCTTCGCGTTTCGCCTGTAGCCGCACAGGTCCAGCATCTCGTGCACCTCGGCGCAGAGTGCCGCCGGCAGGGCCGGGACCCGGCTGGGCGCTCGGACACGGTTCGGTTTGGCCGTCTCGGTCGGACGGGGCGTGCGGATCGTCTTCGGGAGCCGTGCTGGGACCGGGCGCGTCGCCTGCCGGGCCCAGAGGCGTTTGGCCTCCTCGATATAGGCGTCGACGGTTCGGCGAGAGAGCCCGCGCTCATGTCCGAGCAAATGCATGGATGTGGCGACCCGTGGCCAGACATCCCGCGTCAGCAGAACATCGGCATCGGCCGCGATCGGCGGTTGAAGCATGCGGACGGCCTCCCTGGCAAGCCGGACCCCGGCCCGCTCGGTCTCTGGCTTCTTGCGCCGGGGGCGGCGTGGTTTTCGGGGCGTATCGACATGTCTGATCTTTTTTGCATAGCGGGTCGGATCATCGACGCGGGCCAGCAACGCCTTGCGCGCGCACTGTACGTAATTGCGCCATGTGCTTTTCTTGACAGGCTCCACACAGCAGGCCGCGTCATGCGATAGCTTGCCCGCATCGATCAGCGCCAGAAGGTCGTCCGGTGTGTCGGCCTGCATCTCGTGATGTAGAATCGTACGCCAGATCCAGGCCAACGCATTGCGCGCCCTCTGGTCGCCAGCCGTATGACTCTCCTGGAGCCAGTGCGGCAGAACAACCGCTTTTAGTTGCTGCCGTCGCGTGGCCGGCATAGCGAGGTCGCAGCGGAGCAAGCCTGTGCGCTGGACCCGAGGCCGGCGCGACAGCCGCACGAGAAACTGGTAGAGACTGCGCTGCTTGACCTCGTTTTCCGCGGAAACGGGCGCAAGCTGTTCGGCGATCCATGCCGTGTCGATATCGCTCGGTCGCAACCCGTCACGCGCGGCGCGCAGGCGTACCTCCCCGACGATATCGGCATTCACGGGTATTTCCACCTCCGCGAGCAGTTGCAGCGCCGACCACGGATCAAGGTCGGGCCGAAACCACCCGATCGCACGCTTCATTCTCGAGACCAGGCGCTTGTGGTTGACCGTCGGGTTGCCGGGGATCCGGGCGCGCACCCCGGGAGCGACCTGAGCCCAGTCATCCGGAAGCAATGCGCCGAAGTCCTCGACGGGGTGCTCCAGCCCTTCCAGGACCTGCGCCAGGATTCGGAAATCCATCGCCCTGTGCGGCCAGTCCGCAAGGCTCGGCTGCCCGGAGCAGGCCGCGGTTTCAAGCGCGTCGCCCAAATCCATGAGTGTTGCGACACGGTCGCGCAGGCCCGGAGCGTGGGCCTGCGCAGATTGCGGGGCGAGATCAGGGGGGTATGCGATATCGGTCATGGTCATAGCAAATCCGTGATGTCGTCGGGGGAAAGACTCTTGCCTCGAGCGGAAAACGCGTCGGCGGCCTTGCGTGTGGAAATCTGCCGGGCATGTTCATCGCGATACTTTTCCATCGCGCGGTGGCTGCGGTGGCCGATAGCCCGTCTGCCGTAGTCGAGACCGACCTCTCCGAGATCCGCGAGAAAGGTTTGCAGCAGCGTGCGCGCCAGATGACCCGAAGATCCGATCGCTTCGTCCCAGGTGCGTCCGAACCAGCCATAGGCCACGGGGTCGCCGTCGTAGCGCAGGAAGAAAGGCTGGTGCTGCGCGATCGCCCGGTCGCGCAAAGCGGGCAGATACCGATGGTCATTGTCGCCGAGCAGAAGCGCGTCGAAGAACCTGTTGAAGCCCGGCTCGAAGCCGATATCGAGTGTGCTGCCGGGCTTCGACTGCACGTATTTGAACGCATAGCTGTTGGTTTCCGGGCGGTAGAAGACGCCCTTGCCCCAGAACATCCGGTCGACCACGTCGCGCGCGCGCGGCGGACAGGCGACGGTGATGCCGCGCGCGCAGGCTTTCAGGCGGCGCTGGTGACGGTGCGCCGCGTTCGGGACCGCCTGGGCCTCTTCGAGCTCGATGCGCGCCTTGGCGAGGGTGACCGGCAGATCGGGTGCCTGCAATGCGGCGAACATCTTCAGCGGCGTCTGGCGCTGCTCCAGGCCGGTAAAGCCGCGATAGTTGCGGTCGAGCCTCTCCTCCGTCGCGTCGGACACACCCAGGTACTTGGCGAAACGCTTCAACTCCTCGGCGGTGCTACGCAGATACGCCCAACGGGGTTGCGCGGTCGCCCGATCCTCGCCGTTCCGGATGGCCTTGGCCCGCGATCGGTCGATCAGGTCGTCATAAAGCGCGCATTCGGCCTTGGGGTCTTCGAGATCGACAGGTCGTCTCGCACGTTCCGCGGACCATGCAAACATGCCGAGCCGGCGCTCCATCCGGTCCAGGATCGACAGGCTGTAGACCTGTTTGCGGCGCAAGTCGCGCAAGGTCGTTTGCCAATTTGGCGGCAGATCGGCGACCGGCAGGGAAACGGTGCGCACATAATTCCGGCGAATTCCGTGATTATAGCCCCGGAAAAATCCGCTATGCCGGACCTCTTCGTCGACCTTGCGCGCCGCCGCGATCAGCGCGGCGCCGAAATCCAGCTTGCAGAGGACCCGTTCGAGCGCCGCGAGCCGCGCCAGCCTGTCATGCACTGGGCGCTTGACCGGATCCGCAGCGTCGGGCGGAGATGACAGCGTCAGGAATGCCCGCAGATCAGCGGCTTTGGGTGTCGTGACGAGGTGGTTCGCACAGAACGCGACGAACGGCTCCAGCGCCTCGATCTCATCGGCCGTCACATCGTCAATGCCCGGCAATTGCGCGACGCCGACCATGTGGGGCTTGCGCAGCAGGGCGCGAGCACGCGGGGTCATGTCCGAGCTCCCTTGCGCAATGTCGGCTCTACATTGTTTGCGGCCCGCATCATCGTGTTCTGAGAATGCGTTGCGCCGCGATCTGGGTCGAGAAACGCGTAGCGCCGCGCACAGACAGCCGGGGTATTGGCAAGCATATCCGCGATATTGCGTATATCCTCCCCCTCCCGGATCAGGATCGAGGCGAAGCCGTGCCGAAAGCGATGGAATGTCATCGGCATCTCGGCATCGTTGGCGGCCGACTGGAACCAGTACCGAAAGGTCGACGGGTTCAAACGGCCGCCGGACGTCCGGATCGACGGGAAAAGATAGATGCTGGCATTTTTCGGATCGATCATCGGGCGAATATGCGCGAGATACCAGTCGAGCACCGCTGGGCCATGACGTTCCGCGCAGGGTGTCATTTCGGGGATCCTCTTGCCCGCCTTGGCCTCTTCGGCCGGGATGAAGAACTCCCACCCGGCACGCGGGTTGATATTCGCCCGGCGCCCGCGATGCCGCAGCCAGATCGCATTGCGCAGGCGCAGCGGCCGGCCCGTCAACATGACCGCACAGACCGCGGCGCAGACGCCCAGGCGGATCACCCGGGCACGGTCGTCTGCGCTGAGGCGCTCGGCCCGGAACCAACCGGTCCCGTCCTGCGCGGTCTGCATGATCGCCTCGGCTTTCGCGCGAAAGATCCGGTGCAGGTTGTGGAACCGGCGTTCTTTCACCGGATCGTTGACAAGATCCCTGCACCAGTTCTGCAGATGTTCGGGCATCTCGTCGCGATCGACGCCCTTGAAATAGTCGCTGGACTTCAGGCGCCTCGTAATCTCCGCGCTCCAGCCCGAATCCCAGGCCGCGCGGCTTTTCTCGAGCACCAGGCGGATGGTCTTGTAATAGCCGAGCGCGGTATCGGCTTGCAGGGCTTCGGGCAGATGCTCGCGATCCTCGGTCGCCCGGATGGTCGCGGAGATGTGCTCGGGGGCGAACAACGCGTCGACATCGTTGACGCTCTCGAGCTCGGTGACCGGCAGGTCATAGGCCATCTCCGGATTTTCCGGACACTGGGGCAGCAGCTTGATGTGATAGCGCAGCGCCGCGCGATAGAGATCCCGGGTCTCCTTCACGACCCGGTCATGCACCTTGCTCGTGTTGAGATCGATCCGCGTCGCCGCGATTGCGACCAGCTCGTCGATGCGCGCCGCGATCTGCGGCGGCAGCTCGCCGGCCCGGCGCCGGACCGGCAGGGGCGGCAGCGGCGCGGGGGGCAGAAGGTCCTCGAACGCGACAAGCCCCTTCCATGCGTTGAGCGTCTCGATCGCCCGCTTGGACAGCTCCCGCTCCTGCGCGGTGACGAATATCTTCTCGAGCGTCTCATAGGTGTCGGCCGCAAGTTGCCAGGGCTGCAGGCCTGCACGCCGCGCGATATCGGCGAAGCTCTTCAGCATGCTGAAGCTGCGGGCATCCAGCGGGCCGGCGTTTTCGGTGAGCGGCTTGAGCAGAGCGAGCAACTCGGCCCAGCCATCCTCGGAGGCATTGCGCGCCGCGCGCTGCTCGTAGGCGCCCATGCTGCCGCGGATCGCGCGGCGCACGCCTTCGCGGACTTTCTTGTAGCGGGCCAGAGAGACGCCGAGATCGAGACGCGGATGCTGGTTGCGACGCGATTTCGGGAAGGCGGCATCGAACCAGTCGAGAAGGGAGCCGAAAGCGTGCGGCGCCGGGCTGTGCGGGTCGGGGGCCGCGCTTGCCAGCGCCAGAAGATTGGCCGGTCCGTAGCCCCATTTCTCAAGGAAGACATTGAGGTGCTGGAGGTCGTGCGGTTTGTGCTTTGCGGTCCAAGTCCGGATCTCTTCGAAATTCTGCGGTTGGCGATCGCCATGCGCGGCGTGCGGGATCGCGTCCCGGAAAATACTCTGGGCGGTGGTACTGGATGTGTCTGTCATGATGGTCTCCTGGGGTCTCTTTAAGCGGGCCAAAAACCGGTTTTCGGGCGAAAAAGCCGGGTTTTGGGCGGTTAAAGCGAAACTCCTGTGCTCTTCGAGGTGCCGAAAGATGACGGGGGTTTCGCTTATGGCCGCGTTTTGTGCGGCGTGTCCGCGGAACGGTCAGGTGCTGCCTGGAAATCGCTTTTCTCGTCTGTCGCAGCGATCGCGGCGGCGAAAACGGTGTCGGTTTGCCTGCCGGGAGATGCTGTGCTGACGGGGTCGGGGATCTTGGCCCTGAAGGGCGATGGAGCCCCCCGGTCTGTTGCTTTGGCAGCCGCCTGCGGCAGGTCGAGCGCGATGCCGTGCCGACGCCAAAGAAAAACTTCGAGCGGGCGATACATCACCCGGTTCGTGGTCAACACGATGGGGGAAACAGGCGGGAGGTCGATCGTGCCGGCCTTGAGCTTCTTGCGAAACGTGTCGTAGGCATAGCCGTATTCGGCGGCGAAATCCGTGATATGCACGAGTCCGTCGTCCCAGAGCATCCTCGCCAGATCGGTGATATCCGCGATCTCGTCGACGAGGCACACCATGCGCGGCGCTTTGGCATTATCGGCATCGTCAGCGTTGTCGCTTTCGACGGTGCGACTGTGCTTCGCCTGGAGCCTCGCCAGGGTCGCGGGCAACAGCATCGGTTCGATACCATGCACATTGCGAAAGACATCCGCGGGCCGGTACCCTTTGCCCGCCTTCCTGAGGCCGAACTTTGCCACAATGCTCGGGACATTGTTGCGCGACACGCCGAGATGCTGCGCGAGCGCCATGCCTGAAACGGTTTCGGTGCATAGCGGATTTTCTTGCTTCGACATTGCCAACTCCTTTTTCAGGAGCTGGGATCACGTGTATGGTTAACAAAACATGGCAATGTGGCCACAAAATGAAAATTTTAGAAAGTTTTTAGGCAGGTGACGAAGCTCACTACGTCGGCTCTGCGGGCAGGCCGCGCTGCATCTTCCGTTCCCAAGTCTCGATCAGGAAGAGAGCGACGGTGCTCGCGGCGTGAATGGCGAGGCGCGCGATCCGCGGGTCGATCCGGCGGTGGCCCCGCTCCCGGCCGTGGGCATCGCCGCCATGGGTGCGCAGCGCCCCGATCCCTTCGGTGGCCGTGGTGAGTCCGCTCAGGACCTTGCGGATGTCGTCGGCAACCAGGTCCGGCAGGTCCCTGCGCCCGGGGGAGAGGCCGAGCGGGTCCTGCACCGCACGCACGAGCGCCGAGACATCCTTCTTCGCCGGCAGGTTCAGCCCGAGTTCAACGAGGATCGACCGGCAAACCGCTTCCAGCGTTGCGCATGCGGCCGTCACGGCGTCCTCCGGGTCCTCTTCCGCGTTCCGGATGGCGCGGTCGAGATCCCGGCTTACCGTCCCGAAATCCAGCGTCGCGGTCTTATTGGCGATGGCGCCGACAACCGCAGCCCCGGAACCCCGCTTGCGCAAGACCGCGCTGCCCCCGAGCAGCGCGACCTCGAAGCCATCCGGACCGAGATGTGCATTGAGATGCTCGAGCACAGCCTGCGTCTTCTCCGGCTCCCGAGCATGGTTCCGAGGATCGGCAACCTTCTCGATCGCGCGGCCGATCAGCTCGTCGCCGTTTTCCTGCCGGGCGGCCCAATTCAGACAACCTCTCAGTGCAGGCAGACGCGAGCCTTCGCCTCGCGCCGGGTCGATGCCACAGGCCATGAGAAATCCATTGATGTCGGAGGCACTACGGTAGAGGCCAATCGACGGCTCGGGATTGTTCATCCCGGACCCGCCCGAGATTACCTGGACAAGGGCCTCGATGGTGAAGGTCGAAAACGAGGACATCGGGTCAGAGCCACAGCTGGGCGGTGCTGACCGCAAGGCCGACGACCGCGATGACGAGCATGATACGGCGGTAGGCGATTTCGTTATCCATTTTCACCTCCCAATCACGACGCTGTCTGGCGCTTGCGCAGCCCCGGCCGCTCAGCGGCACGCTTGGTCGCCTTGCCGTCCTTCTCGGCCTTCTCCATGTCCGCCACGATCGGCTTCAGCCGTTCGACGAGAGGCCGCAGATCGTATTCGTTCGATGTCCGGCCGCCGGTCTTGTGATACCGCTCGTTCCGCCGCAGAAGCTGCGCCTCTTCGAGGGTTACGAGGGCCCGTTGCACGGTCTTCGTGCTGACGCCGAGTCGCTCCGCGATCGTCTTCTTCGAGGGCCACGGCATCTCCTCCGGCCTCCACCAGTGATCCATCAGGTGGAGGAGCACGGCGAGTTCGTTCGGGCCGATGCCGAGACGCGCCTGGCCGCGCAGCAAGGCGGAAGGGACCACTGTATACCCCAGAGCAACGGTGCCCTTGCCCCACTTCCTGGTGAGCGTCCGCTCGTCCTCCGCCTCCTTCTTCCCCCGGTCCCCGATCGGGACCACCTTCTTCGCGTCTTCCGGCATCGCTGCCTCCTGCTTGTTGTGGTTGAGGTGAAGATGAGGCATAAAAGCCTCCGATGTAAGGGGCTTGGGCCCCTCCCTCTATGGTCTTATACGACCATAGACATGGACGTGAGCGTCCCTGGGGGGGCGTGGACCCGAGCGTCCACTGAAGAAGGACGACTGCAGATCAAGGACGCATTGCGGAAGGACGCGATTAGAGAGTCCAAGCCCATGGACGTAGGTGTCCATAGCCCGAGACGCTTTTTGGGATCGGTGCTTGTCACTCGCCGCAATCCTCTCGACAATCCTGACATGAGCGACGAACACAATTTCTTCCGCCTCCGCCGGGCTGCCAAGACCTATATCTCCAAGGTCTTCACCTACGGTGCCCACACCACCGAACGATTGCGCAACGTGCGCATGGTGATGGACGGCTCCGACGTCCTTCATCTGGGCGAGGTGGAGGGAGCGCTGTGCCTGCGCCTGTCGGGCGAGAAGCGCAGAACCCAGGTGACGGCGGTGGTCACCCAGGACGACAAGGCGGTGCGTCGCCTCACCTTGCAGACCTTCCAGACCCGCAAGGGAGACTGGTATCAGGGCTACGAGGAAAACGCCTTCACCTTTCGCGGCGACGAGTTCCGGCGCCTCCTGACCTTCCTCGACCGGATCGCATTCATCGACTTGGCGAACGGGGACCGGTTCGACATCGAGGACATCTCGACCGGTGCCGGGCGCAAGGCCATCGTCGATGCCGCCGATCGGGGGATCGTGGAGCGGCTCCGGGCCATGAACGGCGACGACCGTGAGGCGCTCCTCAAAGCGCTGCAGGGCTCGCTCTCGTCGGAGGAGGTCAACATCCTGCTCGGGCGCAGACAGGCGCTGGAGGTCTTCGAGCAGCGGGTAGAGAACGGCGCTTGGTCGGAGCGGGAGTGGCAGGATTTCTTCGACCGCGAGCCCTGGGTGTTCGGCTACGGGCTCGACTACCGGATCATGCGTCCCTTCGACCGCGAAGCGACCGTCTCCGGAGGCGGCTCCGACAACCGCGGCAGGCCGGTGGTCGACTTCCTGATGAGCTTCACGGACTACACCGTGCTCGTGGAGATCAAGCGGCCCGATACGCCGATCTTCCGCGGCACCCCCGGCGGCGGGGGCGGCCGCGCGGGCACCCGGGCGTTCAGCGCGGAATTCACCGGTGCGGTGTCGCAGATCCTCGAGCAGAAGGCAGAATGGCTGGCGTTCGCCGCCAGCGGCGAACACTTCACCCGTGACGGCACCCGCCGACTGGAGGCGCGGACGCGCAACGCGAAGACGATCCTCGTGATCGGCTCTCGCCGGGAGTTCGAGGCGGCGGGAGACCCTCGGGCGGCGCAGGTAATGCGAGATACATTCGAACTGTTCCGCCGGGAGACCCGGTCCATCGACATCGTGACATTCGACGAACTGCTCGAGCGGGCGCGGTTCATCACGCGAGATAGCCGGCCGTAGAGCCCACTTGGTCCGTCCACTGCGCTTTCTCCGGCTGCTGGATTGGCGAACGGGACGATTACCGGTGGCTCGCCAACATGGCGATCCCGTCGCCTCTCCGACATCACCATGAAGAGGATGTTCAGATCTCGTCGCCGCTGCTGCCGAATCCGGGTGTGAAGAACCGGTGGTAAACCATCTCCGCATAGGGGTCCTCACCCAGAATTACGACACGGACATCCTCGGGCTCAAGGCCCTCGAACGCCCGGCAGATGTGCGAACCTTCCGGGGCGTCGTCGTGCTGATCGCCGCGGCGGCCCGGCCACACAGAAGCGCCATTCTCAATCGTGACGTCGGCCGGGATGTCATGGAAGGCCGGTCTCGGGCAGTCCGCAAAGAAGGCGGGCCAGCCGGAACCAGGCGGCAGGTCCTCCTGCCACTTCCAAAGGTGCAGCCTCATGCGCGTCCGCAGCGCCACCATGCGCCCCCCTGCCCTCGTAGCTGTCCCTTTTATATCCGATAACCCGTCTTATCCGATACGAACAAAAAACGCCCCGGGCCTGCGGCCCGGGGCCCCCGCCCTGCCCCGGCTTACGCGGCGAGCGCGCGGCGGAGCGTTAGGGCGATGTCCTCGACCCGCGCGCCCGACCACCGCAGATGCATGTCGAACGTGGCCGGTCCCGGCAGCCCCCAAGCCGAGATCGTGCCCTGGCGGCAGGACATGTCGCGCAGGGTTCCGAGCAGGACCTCGAGAAGCGCGAGGGCGTCCGCGAGCAGATCGCGGAGATCCGAAGCGCCGTGACCGGGCGCGAGATGCAGCTGGTCCAGCGCGTCGAGCGCGGTGCTGGCCTGCAGCCGCCCGGCCTGCGCGAGCACGCCCCCGAGCGTGTCCCGCTCGTCGTCGAGCCAGGCGCCGAGACGGTCGAGCGCCGTCTCGAGCGGCGGAGCGCCGCCCGGCAGCGCTCCGAAATGGGTTTGGATGAGGGAATTCATGGGAGAACCTCCAGTCGGAAAGTCCGGGGCGCTTCGGCCCGATGGCCGCATCGGGTGGGACGGCGAAATCGCCGCCGCGGCCGTCAGATGATCCGGGTGTCAGACCCGCTCGGAGGTGGGGTTCGGGCTCCCTTGTTTCGCGTTCGGAGAAGATATTGGCCGCTTTCCTTGCCGGCGAAGAAAAAAGATGAATACCAAGGGTCCGGGACCCGCGTTGGACGCGCCGCTGGCCGCGCGCAGGCACCGTAGCCTGCCGGGCGCAGATACCGGCCGGAGCGGCGGCACGGCGGAGGCGTCGCGGCCGGTCAGAAAGTCTAAGTAGGGTAGGTCGGGGTCCGCAGCCCGTAGGGGTGCTTCGATCCACCTGCCAGAGCCGGTGGCGCGCATCGCGGACGTTCTTCTCGACCTGTCCTTTTTCCCAGCCGGCGGCTGGATTGCAGAACTCGGGATCAAAGACATAATGGCTGGTCATGGCCAGGAACCGCGCATTCACGTCGCGCTTCTTGCCGGCGCCCACGCGGTCCACGGCCGTCTTCATGTTATCGTAGATGCCGCGGCTTGGAACTCCCTCGAAGACCCGGAACGCGTGCCAGTGCGCGTCGAACAACATCTCGTGGGTCTGGAGCAGATACGCTCGCACCAGAAAAGCACGGCTGTGCGACAGCTTGATGTGGGCGACCTGAAGTTTGATGCGCTCGCCGCCGACATGGGCCCAGTCCTCGCTCCAGTCGAACTGGAACGCCTCACTCGGTCGGAATACCAGCGGCACGAATGTTCCGCGATCGGTCGTATGGTGCGCGCGCTGCCTCTCGCGCTTCCATGCCCGCACAAAGGCCGCGACCCGTTCATACGAGCCGTCAAAGCCAAGCTGCACCAGATCAGCGTGCATCTGCTTGGCCGTTCGCCGTTCCTTGCGTGATTTACGCTGCTCAGCCACCAGCCAGCCCGACAGCTTGTCGACATACGGATCCAGCTTGCTCGGGCGGTCCGGTGTCTGAAACTCGGGTTCAACAATCCCCTCTCGCAGATATTTCTTGATCGTGTTGCGGGAAACGCCCGTCCGCCGTGCGATCTCGCGAATGGGCATCTTGTCCCGCAGCGCCCATTTCCGAATAATCCTCAAAAATCCCATGTCTAACACTCCGATGATCCCCAGCTGGTTCAAGCCGGGGCAAGGTTGCACATGGGTCAGTTCTCGGTGACAATTTTGAGGGGTGCCGGGTCAGGTCTCAGTGACAATCAACACTTGAACCGACAGATCTGCAAAAGTCGACGTTGATACCGGACACGACGAGCCCTGCCCGCTTTCTCTGAACTCAAGGTTTCGATATCACCCCAAAAAACGTAGGGAAAAGCGCGGCATGGCCATCAAGAAAAGCGACATCTACCGATCCCTCTGGGAAAGCTGCGACCAGCTGCGCGGCGGCATGGATGCTTCGCTCTACAAGGATTACATCCTCACCCTTCTCTTCGTGAAGTACGTCTCCGACCGTGCGGGCCAGCCTGACGCGCTAATCGAAGTACCGGCCGGGGCATCTTTCGCGGACATGAAGGCCCTGCGCGGGACCAAAAATATCGGGGAGGGCATCGACACGATCATCGCCACCATCGCCGAGGAAAACGACCTGAGCGGTGTGATCGATCGAGCCTTCTTCAACGACCCCGAGAAATTCGGGCGTGGCACGAAGATGATCAATACCCTGACCGCGCTGATCAACATATTCAGCCGGGAAGAGTTGAACTTTTCCAGGAACCGTGCCGGTGGCGACGACATCCTTGGCGATGCCTATGAATACCTGATGCGCAACTTCGCGACCGAGGCGGGCAAATCCAAGGGCCAGTTCTATACCCCGGCCGAGGTCTCTCGTGTCGTGGCGGCGGTGGCGGGGGTCAGCCGCGCGACCAGCCCGAAACAGGCGGTTTATGATCCGACCTGCGGGTCCGGATCTCTACTGCTCAAGGCCGCAGAATACGCCGATGTGCCCATCTCGATCTTCGGGCAGGAGATGGATATCGCCACCCGCGGCCTCGCGCGGATGAACATGATCATGCACAACCGCGAAACTGCCGAGATCGCGCAGGGCGATGTGATCGCCGAGCCGCATTTCATGGCTGGCGATCACACACTCCAGACATTCGATTTCGTGGTGGCCAATCCGCCGTTTTCGGCCAAGGCCTGGGCCTCAGGCCTGACCGAGGACACGAAATACGGGCGTTTCGATGATGGCGAGCCGCCCGCCAAGAACGGTGATTTCGCGTTCCTGCTGCACATCCTCGCCTCGATGAAGGCCACCGGGTCCGGCGCGGTGATCCTGCCGCATGGCGTGTTGTTCCGCGGCAATGCTGAATCCCGCCTGCGCGAGAAGCTCCTCAAGCGCGGCTACATAAAGGGCATTATCGGCCTGCCCCCGAACCTGTTCTATGGCACCGGCATTCCCGCCTCGATTATCGTGCTGGACAAATCGGCGGCCTGCGAAAACCGGCCGGTCTTCATGATCGATGCCTCCAAGGCCTTCATCAAGGACGGCAACAAGAACCGACTGCGGGCGCGCGACATCCACAAGATCACGGACGCCTTTACCAAGGCGCTCGAAATCCCCGGTTATTCGCGGCTTGTCCCCTTTGCCGAGATCACCCGCAACGACTTCAACCTGAACATCCCCCGCTATATCGACGGCTCCAACCCCGAAGACCTGCAAGACATCACCGCCCACCTGCATGGCGGCGTACCGGAACGCGATATCGATGCGCTGGCTGATTTCTGGGATGTCATGCCCACGTTGCGCGCCACACTCTTCGGGCCGAACCCGCGCAGCGGTTACGCCGACCCGCTGGTGGCCCCCGACGAGGTACGGACCACCATCCGCAACCACCCCGATTTCGCGGCCTTCCGGGCGACCATCCGGACCATCCTCGACGGCTGGATCACTGCGAACACACCCGCGCTGACCGGTATCGAGACAGGCGACCGCCCCAACCATCTGATCCACAGCATCGCCGAGGACATGCTGACCCGCTTTGCCGCCGCCCCGCTGATCGACAAATACGAGGCCTATCAGCGCCTCATGTCCTATTGGGTGGAAACCATGCAGGACGATGTGTTCATCATCGCGGGTTCGGGCTGGGGCGCGGCGCGTGAGCTGCGCGAGGCGCGCAAGGAAACCGGCACGGATGGCAAGGTGAAATGGCTGGAAGATGGTGATCTGACGGTGAACAAGGCGCGCCTTGTGGCCGATGTCATCCCGCCCGCACTGATCACGGCG
>Ga0307943_1000818_pt1 | contig 17612 bp, 12 predicted proteins | sample OrgLakmetagen177_FD_203149 | JGI IMG/M metagenome (GOLD analysis project Ga0307943, IMG submission 203149) | Saline water microbial communities from Organic Lake, Antarctica - #177 | ecosystem: Environmental > Aquatic > Non-marine Saline and Alkaline > Saline | place: Antarctica: Organic Lake... | reverse complement strand
TCGTGCTAAAACATAGAACTGACAAAAGAAAATTTTGGCGTTGAATAATTCCAGATATTTCTTGATTTTAATGAATACTACCATATGTAGTTAACTGCTGACCTCTAAAGAATTAATGCTTATGCTCTTAACAGAGATGCGAAACTTTAGTAAGGCTTTTCTTAGAATTTTTACTGCGAGCTATCTGCCACAGGTTCAGGGTTGTTTACAAATGTTGTAAAACTTATCCCCCGTGCTCTTCGGTGTTTGGTGATGAACCTTTATTTTTGTGCAAAATTTAGAGATGGCAGAACAATATAATGAAGACAGCATACGGTCGCTGGACTGGAAAGAACATATTCGCCTCCGTCCGGGCATGTACATTGGGAAGCTGGGCGACGGCGCTTCGCAGGATGATGGTATCTATGTGCTCATGAAGGAGATAATCGATAATTCCATTGATGAGTTTACTATGGGACATGGCAAGCGTATTGACGTGGAGATACAGGATAAGCAGGTGTCCATCCGCGATTACGGGCGCGGTATGCCGCTGGGGAAGGTTATGGAATGTGTCTCCCAAATCAACACCGGCGCTAAATATGATTCCAAGGTCTTTAAAAAAGCGGTGGGGCTTAACGGCGTGGGTTCTAAAGCAGTGAACGCACTTTCGTCCTATTTCAAAGCTCAGGCATTTCGCGATGGAAAAACCCGGGTTGTGGAATATAAGCGCGGTGAATTAACGTATGACAATGAGTCAAAAGACAACACGGATCAAGCAAATGGTACGTTGATTTCATTTATTCCGGATGAGGAGATTTTTGGGGATTATCATTTTGTGAGTGAATATCTCGAAAAGATGCTGTGGAATTTTGCTTTCCTCAACAACGGACTTACCATTGCGTTTAACGGCGTGCGCTTTCAGGCCAAAAACGGGTTGAAAGACCTGCTGGTGCGCGAGATTAACGGCAACCCGTTGGTGTATCCCATTATTCATTTTGAAGAAAAGGATCTGGAGATTGCCTTTACGCATGTGATGAATCAATACGGGGAAGAATATTACTCTTTCGTTAACGGGCAGCACACCACCCAGGGAGGGACGCACCTGGCCTCATTCCGCGAGGCTATTGTAAAAACAATCCGCGATTTTTATAAAAAGGATTTTGACCACCAGGACATCCGCGCCTCCATCAACGCGGCTATAAGCATTAAGGTGCAGGAGCCTGTTTTTGAGTCGCAGACCAAGACTAAGCTGGGCTCTAATCATATAGAACCCGGCGGGCAGACGATCCGCAACTATATTATGGACATCGTGGGGCGTAACCTGGATAATTATCTCCACAAGAATCAGGAGACCGCCGAGGAATTGCTCAAGCGCATCAAGCTGTCCGAAAAAGAGCGCAAGGAGATGGCCGGCATAAAGAAGCTGGCCCGCGAGTCGGTGAAGAAAGTTAGCCTGCACAACAAAAAGCTGCGCGACTGCAGGGTGCACTACAACACCAATCACGACAAGCGACTGGAGACCACTATCTTTGTGACGGAGGGAGACTCGGCCAGCGGCTCCATCACAAAATCCAGAAATGTCAATACACAGGCGGTTTTCAGCCTGAAAGGTAAACCATTAAACAGCTATGGCCTCTCCAAGAAAATAGTGTATCAGAATGAGGAATTTAATTTGTTGCAATCTGCCCTCAACGTGGAGGAGGGTGTCGACAACCTGCGCTATAACCATATCGTCATTGCCACCGATGCCGATGTGGATGGCATGCACATCAGGCTTCTTTTGCTGACCTTTTTCCTGCAGTTCTATCCTGATGTGGTGAAGGCAGGGCATGTTTATATCCTGCAAACACCGCTCTTCCGTGTGCGCAACAAAAAAGAAACCATCTACTGCTACAGCGATACCGAACGCCGGCAGGCTATCGGCAAGCTGGGTAAAAACTCGGAGATAACCCGTTTTAAAGGGCTTGGCGAGATTTCTCCCGATGAATTTAAACACCTGATAGGACCCAAGATACGACTGGAGCCGGTACTCTTTAAGGGCGGAGTAACATTACAGGAAATTCTGAGGTTTTACATGGGACGCAACACCCCCGAAAGGCAGCAGTTTATTATCGAGAATTTACGGTTCGATGAGTTTGAAGCTGTAGAACTATAACCGGGATTAATTGTTAGATTGGTGGCTGTGGTAAAAGAGCCTGTTACTTGCTGCAGTTATCATTAACCATAAAAATGTGTAGCTGATTTGAACTCAACAACAGTAGTGCCATACCGGGGATTCGGTAAGCAGGGGAGCGTTTATGTTTCAGGACATGCTTTCAGGGGGTATGGCATAAAACCTCCTGAGAGGGGGTCAGTAATGAAAAACTTTTATCAGATGATTAAGCGTTATTCGCTTAAAGCAAGTGCTGATCTGCCCCTCACCATACAAATTTTTGATCGCCGGTTTAACGTGGTAACGGATAAAAACGGTTTTTTTAGCGGCACTTTTTCAGTAGAAACAGGCAAGCCGGGCACTTATAATTATAGTGTGGCGGCCCGGGATGGATCAGGCGTAGTTCAATCGGATCTGCATATTTATACCGAATCGGAAACAGGGGTTTTGTCAGATATCGATGATACTATTTTGCTTTCGCATGTCAATCAGAAATATAAAATGCTGTGGCTGTTGATAGCTAAAAATGCGCTTACGCGAAACCCTGTACCTCAGATTAACGGCATATTCAATGCGATAAAACATTACAATCAGGAAACGTTGCCCAGCGACTTTTTCTATGTATCCAACAGCGAATGGAACCTCTATGATTTCCTGACTGACTTTTTCCAGGAGAACAGGCTGCCCAACGGGGTGTTTATGCTCCAGCGATTTAAGCATAATTTTCGTGACGCCGTTTTTACACCTCAAAAGAAGGATGATCACAAGTTTGAAAGCATCCGTTTTATCCTCGATTTTTTCACCAGGAAGAAGTTTATCCTCCTCGGCGACAATGGCCAGCGCGATTTGGAAATATACTCGGCAATATGTAAACAGTACGCCTCACGCATCAAGGCGGTTATTATCAGGGATATAGGGAAAAGAAAATACCGCCGGAAGAATAAAGTTTTTGAAGACCGCATCCTCGACCTGGATATTCCGGTAGATCATATCGATATGAAGACGAGATAATCCCGGTCACCACTCCATGGCATCGTTACGATGATAGAAAGCAGGAAGTAACTATGTTTTCTTGTGGATGGATTATTGGTCAACTGATGAGATACACCTAAGCTGGTGCTGAGGAGATTGATACCTGATTACCTCCCTGACGGTTGCGTTGTTTAGTGGGGCGGTCCTTTCCTGGATATATCATTGCATTATGTCGCTTTGGCCGGTAAGTCAATTTTTAAAGCACAAAAAAAGACGTCGCAAGGGTTTTTCAACGTTTCTGAAGCCACGCGAAGGAGGAGTCTGGTGGTTGTTTATCCTTATTATACCAATTGCAATTCAAATAGTACCTAAGTTGAGCGGTTTGAACAAAGTGAAAAAGCGCTTTACTTATCCGCCTATTCGGACGATTTAGAAATTGTTGTATTTCACTGAATGGGTAGCCTGTCCCGCAGAATTGCGGGAAGGTGAAATGCTTACAATTTCTTTATCGTGAGCTGGAATCGCTCAATTTGGGTAGTAATCGGTATAAAGGCGCAATTCATTTGATAATCGGTATTATTTGCCTTATCGGTATTTTCGCCGGCTTTCTTTTTTGTCCTAAACTAATATTCGTTATCGAAATAAGTAATTTCAGGACAAGTTATTGAGTTTTCTTATCAACTTAAAAGGGAATGATATAAGCATGTAAAAACCTGGTATATATACCAAAAGACAGGCCTCTTCTGAAAATACTTTTTCTTCAAAGTCCTGATATTTCAATCTTTTTTTATAATTTTATCGATGCAATTTTATCGACCTCATTTTATGGATAGCGTATAATATCCACAGTAACAGAATAATCATTATAAAACAAAACGCATTATGAAGTTTTTCACAAGAATTTTTGCATCTGTCTTGCTGATGCTTATGGCAGCTCATCCTTTTGCCCAGGATGTCCGGGAATCAGAAGTGCCCCTCGATCCGAAGGTGGTTAAAGGTACCCTGGAAAACGGATTAACTTACTACATCCGTCATAACGAAACCCCTGAGAATCGTGCGGAGTTTTACCTGTTTAATAACGTGGGAGGTGTGCTTGAGACGCCAGAGCAAAACGGGTTAGCTCACTTCACCGAACATATGGCTTTCAACGGTACGGAAAATTTCCCGGATAAGGGAGTGCTGGATTACATGGAATCCATAGGGGTGAAGTTCGGGCATAATGTCAATGCTTTTACCTCCTACGATATGACGGTCTACAACCTTGCCGAGGTGCCTGTTGACCGCGAAGGAGTTATCGACTCTTCGCTGCTCATACTTCACGACTGGGCCGGAAAGGTCTCTTTTGAGGCGGAAGAGATAGATAAAGAACGCGGAGTAATACACGAAGAGTGGCGCACACGCCGCAGTGCGGATTTCAGGATGCGTAACAAAACCAATAAGGTGCTCTTCGAAGGCTCTAAATATGCAGATCATGACGTTATCGGGGATATTGATGTTATTGATAATACTAAATATGAAACGCTTAGAAGCTTTTATAATGACTGGTATCGACCAGATTTGCAGGCGATAGCCGTTGTGGGGGATGTAGACACTGATGCTGTTGAAGCAAAAATAAAAAAGTTGTTTTCCGCCCTGGAAATGCCTGAAAACCCTAAGGAGAGGCTGGTAGAGGAGATCCCCGATAATAAGGAGCCTAAAGTAACGGTGGTTACCGACAAGGAGGCTACACGCTCCATGGTGCAGCTCTATTACAAGCATGATGCTATTACCGATAAAGATATGGTCTACTACCGCAACACCTTCGCACACCAGCTTTACTCGCGCATGCTCAATAACCGGCTCTCGGAGCTGACACAACAGGGTGATCCGCCCTTTGTTTATGGCTATTCCTATTATGGCAATGTGGTACGCACGATGGATGCTTACGTTTCGCTGGCAGTTGCCGGCAACGATAAACTGCTGGACGCCGTGGAAGCACTGACGCAGGAAAATGAGCGCGTGGAGCGCCACGGGTTCACAGCTACCGAGCTGGAGCGTACTAAGAGCGCTATGCTCAGTGACTTGAAGAAACAGTATGATAACAGGGAGAAAATGAAATCAAGGTCGCTGATATGGGCTTATCTCAGTAATTTTATGACGGATGAACCCGTCCCGGGTATTGCCTATGAATATGACTACGCCAAAAAGGCGCTGCCTGACATTTCTCTCGAGGAGGTAAATGCCCTGGCAGAGGAGTGGGTAACTGATGAGAACCTGGTGGTGGCCATTAATGCAGTAAAGAAGGAGGGCACACCCTTGCCAACAGAACAGGAGGTGCTGGAGGTGGTTAAAGCTGCCAAAAATGCAACGCTGAAAAAATATGAAGATGATGTCTCTGATATGCCACTGATTACAGAATTACCGGAACCCGGCGTAGTTACGGAAGAAAAGCATGATGAGGAGCTGGGCACAACCACCTATCTGCTCGAAAATGGATTGAAGATTACAGTGAAACCTACGGACTTCAAAGAGAATGAGATTCTTATGTCCGCATACAGCCCAGGAGGCCTTTCACTGGCAGAGGATGAGGAGGTAGCCTCGGCCAGGTTGCTGCCGGCTATTATCTCAGCCAATGGCCTGGGTAACTTCAGCAATGTGGCGCTGAGCAAAAAGCTTGCCGATAAAAATGTGAATGTTTCCCCCAACCTTTCAGACCTGAAGGAGGAGCTTAGCGGAAGCTGCGAATCTTCTGATTTTGAGACGTTACTTCAGCTAACGCACTTGCATTTTACAGAGCCACGGGATGACCTTAACGCTTATCACTCCATTATGAGCAGATATAAGGCACTGCTGGAGAATCGCTCTGCCGACCCGCGCTATGCTTTTTACGATTCGCTGCAAGTAACCAAAGCCAACTATCATCCACGCAAGAAGCCTTTAGATGTTGCTTTGCTGGAAAAGGCCGATTATCAGAAGGCCCGCGAAATCTATGAGGAGCGCTTCAGCAACGCAGCAGATTTCAACTTCTTTTTTGTGGGGAATATCGACTTGCAAGAGGCGAAACCGCTGTTTGAGAAATATTTAGGAACCATCTCCACAGAGCAGCAGAAAGAAACATTTAAGGATCACGGCATCTATCCGCCGGAGGGAAAAGTGAAAAAAGTGATAGAGCGTAAGATGGAGGTGCCGAAAGCTACGGTGCATGTCAATTATAATGGCCAATTCGACTACAACCTGCGTAACAAAATCCTCATGGATTTCATCGATCATATCCTGGAGCTAAGATATACCGAGACGATCCGCGAGGAGCAGGGCGGAAGCTATGGTGTGGGCGTCAGGGCATCGGCGTCGGAATACCCCCGGGAGCGCTTCGACCTCAGCATTCAGTTCGATTGTGCTCCGGAAAAGTATGAGATGCTTAAAGGTATTGTTTATGACGAGGTGGAAAAACTCTACACCCAGGGTCCTGAAAAAGAGGATTTGAAGAAAGCCCGCGAGTATTTTCTGAAAATACGGGAGGAGAACCTTAAAGAGAACAGATTTTGGATTAACACCCTGGAGAAGAAAGCATGGTCGCAGACCGATGTGCTGGATGAAAAGTATGTGGAAATTGTGAAATCGATAAAAACATCAGAAATTAAAAAAGCTGCCCAAAAGTGGCTTAAAGATGCCAACACCATTGACATGGTGATGATACCTGGAGAGTAGGCCATCAAAAAACCTGCTGTTATGATCTTCCGCCATCTGGCATAACCTGTTTATGTTGGTGGCGGAAGGTCTTTTTTTTACAGAAAGATAACAGCTGTGGCCTGGGTAAAACATCCTGTATATCCGTGTCAAAATACTATCTTTGCCATGAACAAAATCAAGACAATGCAGGTGGATGTAGACATGAGTGCAGGCTTTTGCTTTGGCGTTGTTCAGGCTATTAACAGGGCTGAGCAGCTTCTGCAAAAGGAAGACGAACTCTACTCTCTCGGGCAGATGGTACATAACGAGGAAGAGCTGAGACGCCTTGCCGGATGCGGGTTGCAAATTGTCGATAAAGAGGATTTCGCCGGGCTGAAAGGGAAGCCGGTTATAGTGCGTGCCCATGGCGAGCCACCGGAGACTTATGAAAAAGCGAGAGAATATGATATTCATTTAATTGACGCTACATGTCCTATTGTTTTAAAGCTTCAGGAGCGCATTGCTAAACATGATCCTGAAAATGAGCAGGTGGTGATCTTTGGGAAAGAAGGTCATCCGGAAACAGTGGGGTTGAACGGACAGATTGGGAATCGCGGGATTGTTGTGGAGGGAGAAAAGGATATAGAGAAAATTGATTTTCAAAAAAATGTGATGCTGTATTCTCAAACCACTATGGATAACGATGCTTTTCAGAAACTTGAGCATCTTATTAGGAAGAGACTCGCTAAACAGGCTGCCTTGAAAAGCCATAATACTATCTGCGGGCAGATGAAGCGACGCAAACCGGCACTAATTGAATTTGTAAAAAAGTATGATGTTGTACTTTTTGTTGCGGGCAAAAACAGCTCCAATGGCCGCTTTTTGTATGAGATGGCTTTAAAGCATCAACCGGCAACCTATAAAATCAGAAAGGCAGACGACATTTGCCCTGAATGGTTGGAAAAAGCAGAGCGGGTAGGCATAAGCGGAGCAACCAGCACACCTCGCTGGCTTTTGAATCAAATTGCACAACATGTTAAAGCGTTAATGGAATAAAATGTATCTTAAGCAACTAAAAGTCCATAATTTTAAGAACTACAAAGAAGCTGGTTTTGAGCTCTCGCCCAAGATAAATTGCTTTGTGGGTGATAACGGGGAAGGTAAGACCAATGTATTGGATGCTGTTTATTACCTCTCTTTCTGCAAAAGCTATTTCAATCCGGTGGATACCCAAAATATCCTGCATGGCGAAGATTTTTTTGCTATCAATGGATATTATGATCGCAGCGAAGATACCACCGATCATATTTCGTGCCAGCTGCGGAAAAACCAAAAGAAGAAGGTTAAGAGAAATCAGAAGGAGTATGACCGGCTGGCCGACCACATCGGACTGATTCCGCTGGTGATGGTCTCGCCCTACGACCGCGACCTTATAAACGATGGCAGCGAGCTGCGAAGGAAATATATTGACGGGGTCATCTCACAGTTTAACAGGCACTACCTCGATAATCTGATAAACTACAACAAAGCCCTGGCGCAGCGCAACTCCCTGCTAAAGGAATTTGCATTGTCAGGCTATTACGATCAGGCTGCTATAAGCATCTGGGACGCCCGGATGGTTCCGCTGGCCCGGCAGATTTATGAGAGCCGCAAACAATTTATCGGGGATTTTATACCTATCTTCCAAAAATATTTTGAGTACATCAGCGAAGGACATGAGACCGTGAGCATCGCCTACAACTCTCAACTGCATGAAACACCTTTTGAAACACTACTGGAGGAGGGACGCACTAAAGACCGCGCGATGCGGCACACTACTGCGGGAATCCATAAAGACGATATGGATTTTCGTATCGAAGGGCACCCTTTTAAGAAATTCGGATCGCAGGGGCAGCAGAAATCCTTTGTGATAGCCATTAAACTGGCACAGTTCGACTATATCAGCGAAATTAAACAGACCAAACCTATTTTGTTGTTTGATGATATCTTTGACAAATTAGATGAGAAACGGGTGGCGCAGCTGATGAAGCTGGTGAGTAAAGACAGTTTCGGGCAGGTGTTTATCACCGATACACAGTATCAGAGGATACAACAAGTGTTCAATACGGTGCCTATCGATCATAAGATATTTTTTATAAAAGCGGGAACCATAGAAAAAGAGACAAATGGTATTTAAAGAATCTAATGAGCAGTCTCTGAAGGAGGTGATTGAGAAGCTGCTAAAGTCATACCGGCTGGATGGCAAGCTCTATGAGCAGCGACTGATATCTAAATACCCCGAGGTGGTGGGCCCTATGATTGCCCGGTATACCGACAGCATACGCATAAGGAACAAGACGCTGTTTTTGGAGATCAGTTCGCCGGTGGTGAGCAATGAGCTCACCTATGCCCGCTCTACCTTGCTGCGCTCGCTGAACAAGGAGGCGGGGAAAGAGGTGATCGATAAAATTGTGATAAAATGAATGGCGTAAAAAAAGTGCGCTACTTCACCTTAAAATCAAACATCTTTTCATCTTCCAGGTAGCCCTGTAGCTGGTCGCCCACAGCAACGTCACCCACACCTGCCGGAGTGCCTGTATAAAGGATGTCGCCTATTTTCAGCGTCATATACTTAGAGATATATGAGATAAGGTAATCGATGGAAAAGGTCATCATACCTGAGTTACCGTTTTGCACCCTTTTGCCGTTAATATCAAGATAAAAACTGATATCCTGAATGTCTTTGAAATTTTCTTTGGCCACCCATTTTGCAAGCACTGCCGAATTATCGAAGGCTTTGGCTTTTTCCCAGGGCAGTCCCTTGACCTTAGCTTCACGCTGGATATCGCGTGCTGTGAAGTCGATGCCCAGGGTTACCTTGTCATAATAGGTATGAGCAAATTTTTCTTCAATGTTTTTGCCTACTTTGTTGATATGCACTACCAGTTCAGTTTCATACTGTATCTCCTTTGAAAATTCGGGATAGTAGAAAGGCCTGTTTTTAACAAGCAGGGAAGTATCCGGCTTCATAAAAAAAACAGGGGAAAAAGGCACTTCGTTACCCAACTCCTTGGCATGCATAACATAATTTCGTCCAATGCAGATTATCTTCATGGTTTCTTTAGATATTGTTGTTCATTATAAACGTATTTGACCATATTTGTTTAGCAGCACCGGTAATTTTTTCCTGTGGCTGCTAACATTTATTCATTACAATATTTTTCGATAACGCGGTAGGCTTCTTCTATGCCCAGTTCTCCGGCCCTGCTCATATCCATGCATCCACGTTTGCTGTCCTGGAGGTAGATAAGCGTCAGCCCCCGGTTGTAATAGGCCTCGGCAAAGTCCCTTCTCCGGTTCAGCGCCCTTGTGTAGCTTTGCAGTGCCTGGGTATATTCTTTCCGGGAGCGCTCGGTATTGCCCTTGTTGTATAAGGCTGCAGAGCTGTTGTTGTCTATAGCCGAAGCTTGATAGAGGTCTTCGAAAACTTTGGAATAGTCTGCGCTACTGCTTGCCTCCTCCTGGCGGTTTCCTCTGCCTAACGAGATATTTTGCAGCTCCCCGGCCTGTTTTTGGGAGCGTTGTATCATCTCATAGCGGGCATGGGCGCGGTTCAGGCAGGCGGGAAAATAGTCCGGATCATTGAGGAGGGCCATCGAATAGCTGCTGATGGCGCTGGAATAGTTTTGCAATGCCTGGCTGATGATTCCCTGCAGCAGGTATAGTCCCGGGTCGGGTGCCCGGAACGATATCAGGCTGTCGACCCTTTCTTCCATTTTCCTGAGGCTATCCCGCGAAAGCGGCGGATTTTCTTTCCAGAGGATAATCCTGGTCTTATAGCGCTCTTGTTGGTTAAAAGAGGACACATAATCATTAGGGATTCCGTGCAGTTCGTAGGACGATTTTGGGAGCAGCCTGAAAGCGAAGGAGGGTTCTGGTTTAATAGTATTGCCTGTGGGGGTATCTTTTCCGGCTACCGCTTCGGCGGTGCGGAAGTCGGCCTCGAACTCAATAATCTTTTTGAAGTAGGTGGAGTCAATCCATGCCGTTTGTTTTGTTCTGCTGTCGCTGCGTTGGTCATGTGCCGCTATCAGGGTATTGCCCTTTTGCTGGTCCTGTCGCGCTTTATTTTTGTTGCCGGCCTGGCGGTGGGCCTCAGAACGCATAAAGTAGGCGCGGGCAAACTGCGGAAAGAGGTTGATAGCTTTCGTGTAATCGGCTATAGCCGAAGGATAATCTTCCATCTCGTAGTATAGATGCGCCCGGTTAAAGTAGGTGAGCACATTGTTGGGATTGAGCGCGGCTACCTTTTCATAGTCGCGGATAGCCCGCTGATATTCTTTGATCTGTGAGTAGATGATGGCCCTGTTGTAATAGGTGAGGGCATTGGCGGGATCTAACGAGAGTACGCGGCTGTAGTCGGCAAGTGTGCCCTCTATATTGTTGAGCTGATATTTTGTGATGGCGCGATAGTAGTAGTATTTCGGATTCTCACTATCTATTTTCAGGGCTTCGTTGAAGTCGGCCAGGGCGGCGGAGAACCACCCCATTTCATATTTTATCAAGCCACGTTGCGCCAGGGCCTCTTTGAAGAAGACCTTCTTCTCTATGGCCCTGTTGCAGTCTTCCAGTGCTTCGGCATAGTTATCCAGTCCTTTGTGGGCAAGTGCCCTGTTGAGGTAACTCCTCGCCTGATCATCGTTAATCATAAGAGCTTCATTAAAGTCTCTCAGTGCTTTCTCGTACATGCCCATCTGCAGGTATACGGCACCACGGCTTGCAAGCACCTCATCATTGTAGGGGTCGAATTCCAGCGCTTTGTTCAGATCGTGGATGGCTTTACTTTTTTCCATCAGGGCGGCATGGGTTACACCCCGGTAGTGGTAGGCGCGGGAATAAAAAGGATGGATTTCCAGCGTGCGGCTAAAATCGTGCTCAGCGCCCAGGTAATCTTTTAGATTATATTTGGCAATGCCCCGGTAAAAATACTCCTCAAAGGGATCGGTTTTGCGCGAGATGACCACATTGAAATGCTTGATGGCTTCAGAATATTCGTTATTATAGAGGGCTATGCGTCCCTGCCTGATAAAGTGAGGAAGGTTTACCTGGGCGTAACCTCCGGCCATCAGCATTACCAGGAAAAAGATAAGAGAAGCTCGCAGGATGTGGTTCCGAAACATTTTCCAAAAATAGAAAATATGTGTGATTAGATAAGTTCTTTTACTTTTGTATTTGGATATTAAATAACAAAAGACGCCAGATGAAAGACAGGGTGGAAATTACAGAGGTGTTGAAGGATGAGGAATACCGGCTGTTGGGAGAGCTTTTCCGGGAGTATGAAAAGGACCTTGGCTTTGCGTTGCATTTTCAGCACTTTTCTGAGGAATTAGCATCTTTACAAGAAATGTACGGCCCGCCGGAGGGTGCCGCTTTTATCCTGAAGGAGGCTGAGGTACCTTTCGGATGTGTTGCCGTGCGTAAGCTGGAGACCGGTATTGCGGAAATTAAAAGGATGTTTATAAAGAAGCCGTGGCGTGGGAAAGGTTATGGAAAGCTACTGCTGGAGCTTTCCTTAAAAGCATCAGAAAAAATGGACTATGAAAAAGTGCGTCTGGATACGCTGGACTATATGGCCGCCGCAATCCACACCTACCGGCAGGCAGGGTTTTATGAAATACCTCCATACCGTCATAATCCATTTCAAAATGCTGTATTTATGGAGAAGCAGTTGTAAGGAGAAACGTTCCAGGTATCTCCGGAGCCAATACCGGTTACTGGTCAGGGATTTTTTTCAAAGCCACGCCCTGACGGAGCAATCCGAAGGAAAGGATATTAAATTCCTTAAATACAGCGCATAATATAATGTTGTTATTGGCAGCTTTATTTACAGGAAACATCACAACAACCTGCTAATGTAAGAGCCTGCAAACCTATCAAAGTATAAACTAATAGCTTAGCGGGACATTGAGCCATAGCTGAAAGTTGCGTCCCATAGCATTGTATCCCAATGGTTTCAGTGTAGACAGGTGATCGATATATGAGGTGTCCAGCAGGTTGGTAATGCTTATTCCAAGTTTCAGGGACTGAGTACCGGCTTTTAGTGTTGTTGCTGTTGTCAGGTCTAAAACCATATATTCACCGGTAGGTGTTTCAAACCTGGAAGGATGCTCCTGTCCGAAAGCATAAAGACCACTTATCCTGATGTATGGTTTCTTTAGCACACCGATCTGCTTCTTTTCCGCTCTGATGAAAAGCCTAAGCTTATCATGAGGAATAAATGGCAGGTTGCCACCGTTGGCGAGCTTGCCGCGCAAGGTGGCATAGGTTGCTTTAGCGTTGAGCCACGTCGTGGGATTTGATTCAATACCAATTTCTGCACCCTGGATCGTTGCATTGCCTTGTCCGTATATGTATAGCGGGTAGGTGGCTCCCTCCTCTTCCACGGTGCTACCGGTTGCCTCCAGAAATATGAAATCATCGATTTGGTTATAGAACAGGGCTGCGTCAAACATCAAATGGCAACAATGGTAGTGAACGTTCAAATCAGCTTCATAGTTTCTTTGCGAATTTAAAGCCCGGTTTCCTCTCTCATAGCGGATGCCATGGATGCCCTCTTGCGATAACTCGGCGGTATTTGGCGTCCGGTAACCTGAGGAGAGGTTAGCACGGAAGAGCAGCTTAGGGTTCATCCGGTAGGTGAGGCCGGCGGAGCCACTGAAATTCTGGTACGCCTCCTCAAAAGCTTCGAGGTGTTCCTCCTCTTCTTCCTCATTCGCTTCTTCATCGTGACTGTGCCCGGAGGCTTCTTGTTCCGGGATATCAATGGTTCGGGCATCGCCGCGCACACCAGCCTGGAAGTGTAGTTTTTCACTAAATGGATATTGGATCAGGGTGTACAGCGCTATGTCGTTTGAAGTGTGGTCGGGCAGCACCCTGTTAGAAGCTTCACCATTTTCATTTTCTTTAAAGGCCCCCTGGATTCCGGCAAGGTAAGCAGCGTCGCCCTGCGAAGGGAAATGATATTTGATATCAAAACTCAGGTTACTCATCACCATATCCACGGCAGTGGCGTCAATGGTGTGCAGCATGCGGTGATTGTTTTGATAAGAAACACGTGTGCTGAGTTTTGATTTACCAAAAAAGGTATTGCCCCGGCCGGTGACCAGGTGGTTGGAGAGGTTCTGATACCAGATATTGTTAGCGCGTTCATCAGCAGTCAGTCCTGTCACATTCGGGACGGTCATCCCTATCTTAGGTTGAAAGAAGTCATAGCTGACCTCGTAGTTCCCTGATGCTGTGTTTAACCCTGTTGTGGCTGAGAATCCATAGCTGTTGAAGCGACTGTTAGGTACGGTGGTGCCTGTTCCACTTTCATAGTCTTTATGCGATTTGAGGCTTCCGCTGGTCATCCAGTAGATTTTATCTCCTGTACCTTTTAATGAAAGATTAGTGTTGATACCCTGAGTGGCGCTGTGGTATTCCTGCCGCAGGTTGATGGTGGTTTTTCCGTAAGGTGCCGGAGGTTCGCTAAGAATATTGATCAGGCCGCCCACCGCATCGGAGCCATAAAGTAATGATGCAGGTCCTTTGATCACTTCTATTTGTCCTGCATCCGACTCATCAAAAAGATAGGGATGATTTTCTGAAAACTGAAAATTTTCGAGTTTTACCCCGTCGTTCAACACCAGGATATTGGAGTTGGAGAGCCCCCGGATAACAGGCTTGGTGAGTCCCGCACCCTTACTAATCATATCCACTCCCGGAAGCGTTGTAAGGTTGCCCATCAGGGTCGGGGCGCCATGCTCTCCGAGCATGTCAGGGTTGAGCGATTCTATCCTGATGGCATTTTCGTGCTGCGTGGTATAGCTTCCCGCCGAAACAATAATCTCTTCGGCATGGATAAAGCTCGGGGAAAGCGCCACCTCCAGCGGAGCTGACTGTTTTGTGTTTACATCAAAAATGCGGGGCTGAAACCCCAGATAGGTCACCTGCAGACGGTATCTGCCCTCTGGCAGGTTTCTAATTGTAAAACTTCCGTCAGCATCACTAACAGTTCCTTTTTTAAGTTCGGGCAGATAAAGATGGGCCCCTTCAAGTTTTTCGTCGTTTGAGGCGTTGAAAACTACACCTTCAATGTTTTGCTGGGCATAAGCGCCTGTAATTGCCATCAATAACAGGACGATCATGATATATTTTTGTAACATGTGATTTGTTTTATATGAAAGTAATTATTAAACGGAGTACCAGGTATGACGACTTGGCAGCATAGATGAATGTCTGCTTTTAAAATCCTGCACAAACCGCTGCCCCTGGAATATGAACCCATAGCAAGAGCCGTCCGGCCTTCCGGGAATGGCGATTCCCTTTCTGGGCTAAAGGGGCGCGGGCAGATAAACTAACGTGTTTAGTTTTTCTTCAGACACGCACTAATTATCAGATAGTGGATATTTGCGGTGGGGCACGAAGGTGAAATAAAAGGGTTACCGGCTGGAGGAATGGTTTGCTGATAGCGACAAACCATTGTACCAGTATTAGTTGCGACGAAAAGGCCGGCTGTTCCACACCGGAAGTAAAAAACTGGGCAAGCACCTGGTCACATATGGGGCACTCATCACTGGTAATTAAAGTGGTTTCGCCATCTTCACAATTATGCCCGCTGTGGTCATGAATAAAAGGATGCACGCCGTTAATGGCAAGGGGGAACACCAGCCATACCATCAGAAAAACGGCTAATATTTTATTCCGTGTTTTATTCATCGTTTAGTTAACACCACGGGGGTATTTTTGTTTTTCTGAAAAATCTATAGTTGCTGAAATTAATGTTATCCGGGTTTTCGGAGAACGGCAACTTTTCCCTCTTTCATTTTCAAGAAACATACTTCCATATTTTTAGACCAATAAAACAGCCCGCACCTAAATGAGTGCCGTTTTAAATACTACCTAAGTTGAGCGGTTTGAACAAAGTGAAAAAGCGCTTTACTTATCCGCCTAAGATACTGTGTGAAATTCCAACTATTGTTTAAAATTTTTTCGATTAATTTGTTTTTATTAATTTAGTGCCTGCCCAAAAGAAGGCATACGGCGATACAATAAACCGATGTCTATCTTGCGTAGTGGGAGTTCGCTCCCACTACTATTTTCTTTCCTGGTCAAGCCCAAAAGAAGGACACCAACTCAGCCAATGCCCGATGTCATCTTTTGAGCGTATTGAGGCCGAAACACATCATCATTTTTCCATAATACATAAGCTAATATGAGCAATTTTCGTTGCAAAGCTACCGCTGCAACCATGCCTTTTTCCTTGCGGGTTTTCAAACGTTCAAAAAATTTGCCATGCCACTGCGAATGTTGCTTGAACGATAGTGCCGGAAAATATAAAGCGCGCCTGATATGACTGTTCCCTTGTTTGGAAATTTTGGAGTGCCCTTTCCATTGACCGGATTCTTGGATACGAGGGTCATAACCTGCATAGCTGATTAATTGCTTAATGTTGTTAATGGCTGCAAAACCATTCGTTTCAGCTATCAAGATAGCCACTGTGTTAATGTTTAACCCCGGTGTTGTGACGATGCGCTGAACTTTTTGTTTCAATATCTCATCTTTTTGGATAAGGCTATGGATGTCTGTTTCCACCTCTTTAATACGCTCTTCAAAAAATTCAATTTGGGCCTCATAACGTGCAATAGATTTTTCCGGTGCCTCATGGCTATGTTTCAAGGCATGCAGGCTATTGCTTGCCCTTGTTTTTTCGTTTATTAAAGATTCCCGCTCTCGGGTCAGAAACCGTAATTTCCTCAAGTTCTTACTGGCTGGCTGCCATGGACGCAATTTACGTTCGATGCCCATTTTCCCCAAAGCTTTTGCGTCAAGTTTGTCGGTCTTGGATTTCATGTCCAGGCTTTGGGCAAATTTTTTGGCTTTATTAGGTAGCATCACATGAACAGGAAACTGTTTTTCGACTAACCGATAAGCCAGGAGTTCATAATATACCCCAGTGGCTTCCATGGTTATATGTACCGACAGATCCTCTCGACGGTGTTTGTTGAGCCAGGTGATGAAATTTGCAATCCCCTGCTCCCGGTTTTCAAATTTTCGCGTGGCAACCACTGAAGTATCCATATGGGCATGGATTACAAAAAAAGCGGCTTCAAATTTGTCTTTGTCCAAGTCTACTCCTACATTTTGTTTTAGCATTTGATTGTTTTTTTCTTTCATATCACTGCTTTTTTCTAAAGGGAATTCCCCACCGTCCTTGCTCGTCTTTTTATACGAGATTATAGTGCACAAGGCAATATATCCCTAAATACTTTGTCCGGACTCGAAGGAAATAGAAGACAGGCAACTTCTCTTAGGCACGATGTCATTAATGAATGCATCTGGCGGACCTTGTTTATCCTGCCTTCTCCCAGTTTATTATTATCCTACAACAATAATAATAAATCTGGGTCCTTCAGTTTTGGCTACAAACATACGAGGCGGATAAGTAAAGCGCTTTTTCACTTTCCCGGAAAATAAGTCGGGACAGGCTGTTCAAACCGCTCAACTTAGGTTTATAATACAATTGGTATAACAGAAACTTGTTGTCATTGTACGATGTGGAGCAATTTCTTTAATCTGGTGCTTCGGAATGTGGGCGATGATAAGTCTGATGGAGAGAGAAAAGGACGAGCGGATAAAACTTTTACCCCAAAAAGATGTTTCGATATATCAAGAGAGAGCTTCATTTTTTTCTGCCTGAAAACAGAAAAATTCTAAAAACGAAACACAGTATTCATACATAAAGAATGCGAATCAAGGGTTGAAACCCGATAAGTAATATGGTGTTATAAACAATAGAATGTCAATAACTTATAAAATTATTTGTATTTAAATAGCCTAGGAA
>Ga0307943_1000793_pt1 | contig 17830 bp, 16 predicted proteins | sample OrgLakmetagen177_FD_203149 | JGI IMG/M metagenome (GOLD analysis project Ga0307943, IMG submission 203149) | Saline water microbial communities from Organic Lake, Antarctica - #177 | ecosystem: Environmental > Aquatic > Non-marine Saline and Alkaline > Saline | place: Antarctica: Organic Lake... | reverse complement strand
TCGATCCACAATCGAGAGTTAAGATCAAAATACCTTCCTCCGCGGCTGGCGCATTTCTTGGCATCACATTCTTCATCACATGGGGGCTGATCGGGATATACATACTCGCCCCCGAAATGGCGGTTTCCGCATTCGGCGAGATCGGTGGCTCGCATCCTTTCTTCTTCTTGGCGACATGGTCGCCGGGGATCGCGGCTTTCGTCGTTCTATTTCTTTATTCAGGCATGTTCGGCATTCGAGCCTTCCTGTCCCGGCTCCTGATATGGCGATGCTCGGTGGGCTGGGCAGCCTTCATCCTGCTTTTCTTGCCGCTGGTTTTCGTAGCCGGCTCGCTGATCAAGGGCGGCCCGGTTCTAGCGGCGTTGCCACCCGAAGGGATGGGCCCGGTCGTGGGGGTCCTGTTCATGATGCTGATGCTTGGCCCGGTTGAGGAGTTCGGCTGGCGCGGGGTGATGCAGCCCCTGTTGCAGCGGCACATGGCGCCGATCTGGGCGGGCCTGATAATCGGCGCGACATGGGGCTTCTGGCACCTGCCGGCGTTCTTCCTGTCGAGCACCGTTTATACCGAGTGGAACTTCCTGCCCTTCTTCATTGGCAACGTGACGCTCGCGGTTCTGGTCACACCGATCTTCAATAACACGCGGGGCAGCCTTCTATGGCCGATGCTGTTCCACTGGCAGCTCATCAACCCGTTCTGGCCGGATGCGCAGCCTTGGGACACGATCATACTCGTCGCCGTGTCCGCTATCGCTGTGTGGTGGAACCGGGGCACGATGTTCACTCGTGAAGGGGCGGTGACCGAGATCGTCCCGGTTACACGGGTCTCCGCACCTCAAGCCGCGGAGTGACGACATGCACCGGCGCCTCATCTCGCCATTGCACTTGCAGTGAACTGCCTCGCCGCACCCGTTACGGCTCAGGAGGGTTCGGATCTTCTGATGCAGCCACAGACGGATTTCCATGACCGCCACGCCTTTCCAGGCGCAACAGCTGCCATTGTCCTGCCGAATGGCACGGCCGTGACGGCGGCGGTCGGCCTTGCCGATGTCGAAGGTGGGCGCGCCATGACGCCCGAGACGCGCATGCTCGCCGCAAGCATCGGCGAGACCTTTCTTGCGGCAATCGTTCTGGCGCTGGAAAACGAGGGGTCGCTGTCGCGGGCTGACTTGCTGTCCGCATATCTCGGGGATCGCCCTTGGTTCGAAGCACTGCCGAACCCCGAGGCCATTACTATCGACCAGCTTCTGCACCACACGTCCGGGTTGCCGGATCACGTCCATCTGCCGGAGTTTCAGCAGTCTTGGGCCGGATTAACTTCTGGGGAGAGGTTCAATCCCGAAGCGCTTGTGGTGTTCGTCGTCGGGCGCGCACCACTGTTCGACGTCGGTACGGCTTGGGCATACAGCGCCACTGGCTATGTCCTGCTCGGTATCGTGATTGAGGAAGTGTCGAGACGGCCCTGGCATGAGGCAATCCATCAGCGTTTTCTCGCGCCGCTTGGCCTGACCGGCACCATCGCCTCGGACCGACCCGACCTGCCTGGGCTCGCTATCGGCTATATCGCGCCCGACAATCCTTTCGGCATGCCCGAGCGCACCGCCGATGCCGAGGGCTGGCTTCTTTGGAACCCGATCGTGGAATCTGCGGGCGGTGGCTTCGCCTCGACATCGGCTGATTTGGCACGCTGGGGGCAAGTGCTGTCCGGCGGCGAGGCCATGTCATCTCCCTATCTCGATCGGCTGCTCGGTGGCGTGCCCGTCGATCCGGACGCCGCCGGCATCCTTTATAGCGCGGGCATCGCGATCTACGCCAACACGCCGCGCGGGCCGGTTTGGGGTCACGGCGGCTGGATCCCCGGCTACGTCTCGAGCCTCCGCCACTATCCCGATCACGGGTCACCGTCGCCTTTCAGGTCAACACTGACATCGGCATCCCGGACGATTCGATCAATCTCGTCCCGGCACTGGAAGCCGCGCTGCCCGAACTTGCGATCGAGGCCGTCCGGTGATGGCCCGACGCACTCTTTTGACCGGCCTTGGCGACACCGCGCTCGCAGCCGGAGCATGGAGCACGGGCGCGTACCGGGCAACGATGGCGGGAGCAGAGGGGCTCTGTTGCACGAATTGTTTGATAGCCGTGCGTCCCCTTTCCCCGGACAGATTTATCCCACGGCCTCTGTGACGGGTATGCCGAGTGCGGTATAGCCGTTTAGGTTGGCGATGCGGACCTAGATGTCGCGACCTGGCGGTCTAAGTCCCGTGCCATGCCCCGCCCGGCAGGCGATTGCGGAGCAATCTGCCGATAGGAGGGCTTTGGCCCAACAGTTTCACACAATGCGTCTTCTTCTCGACGCGGTTCCGGCGGTGGTATCCGCTCCATCGTCGCCAGAGCGCACGGCCAAGGTATTTCGCGGCGCGCAGGGCCTCGTTTCAGGCCATGGCTCCAGCGGTGACGGTCTTTCACGGCTTCGCATTCTTGCGAGGCGGTATGACAGCGTGAGCGCGCGGTCGGCAATGGCATCATGGCATTTGCGTGTGTCGTAGGCGCCGTCCAATGCCCGGCAGGGTCATGCGCAGCATGATCCCGATAGGGGGCCGTGACGCTGCCGATCTCTTGGTCCTCCGGTATCTGGCTGAGAGGGTCGGGCAAAACCGGAGCATCCATTGCCCGGCAGGCGCACGCGTAGCATGCTGCCGGGAGGGGCCAATGCTGCTGCTCGTGACCTCGATCGCGCGGGTCTTGAGCGTCTCCTTATCGATCCCGAGATGGATCTTGCGCCAGACGCGACGTTTCGCGCCACCATGCTAGCTCCGATACAGAATGTTCACGGTGAGTGTCTTATGGCGACGGGACAGCGTGCTGAAATCCGGGACCGCCCAGTCGAGACCGACCAGGCGCAACAGGCTTTCGACGAAGCCGGTCGTTTGCCGCAAGGCCATACCGAATAGCCCCTTCATGGACAGGCACGTCTGGATGGCGGCGTCGCTGTAGCCCTGCTGACGGCCAAGCTTGCCTGTCGGCACGGCCTCTCAGGTCATCTCGGGGTCGAACCAGATTATCAGCGTGGCCCGGCGCTTGAGCGCTTCGTTATAGGCCGGCCAGTTCTTGGTCTGGTAGCTCGGGGATGTGGATCTGCTCATGCGTCGCAGCTACCACGCTGGATTCCCAAGATGAATCCACCACAGGGTTTACGCAACAGAGTCCAGTTGAAGCCAACAGCGTCGCATGCAATGCATATTATTTGTTCAGGTTTCAAAGCGTTCCGGTGACAAGGCTGCAAGATCAAGATTGATGCGACCGTCCATTATTAGTTCGGCAAGGATCTCGCCGGATTGTGGAGCCATCATCAGCCCGTGATGAGAATGACCGAAGTTGACATGCAGGCCAGGCAGGCCATCGACATGTCCAATCGCTGGCAAACTGTCAGGAAAGGACGGACGCCGACCCATCCAGAACCGCGAATCTTCAATATTCAAATCGGGAAATGCCGTTCGGGCAGCCGTCTCAAGGCGTTTTTGTCGACGTGGATCCAGCGGCGCGTCAATCGGCGCAAACTCGGCCTGACCGGCCATGCGCAACCCACCTTCCATGCTGCTCGAGACGGTCTTGGCGTCCATATCCATGATCGAGTTGTTGAGTTCAACCTGTGGTTTCGGAAATTCAACGTGGTAGCCGCGTTCCGCCATCAACGGCAGCTTGAGACCCAGTGGCTCCAGAAGTCCTGCGCTCCATACGCCCAAGGCGACCACAACGGTGTCAGCATGGAATGTATGGGTGCCGCAGCTGATTTTCCATCCGTCTTCATCACGCGACAGGCGCCGAATCTCGTCCTGCACGAACTCCACGCCCTTTTCGGCCGCCTTTTGGGCCAGGACGGTCCCAACCTTGCCGGGCGACATGGCCCTTGCCTGTCCCTTGATGAGAATCGCTGCCTCGAAAGCAGGGCTGAGGGCGGGTTCGATCCGGTGCAGTTCGTCCTTGCCCACCAGTTCCAGATCGGCGCCCTTCTCGGTTCTTATCGCGTAATCCAGATCCGAAAGCCGCGCCCGACCGCCATCGCGAAACGCATGCACGTACATGCTGTCTTTAAGAAGGTTTTCCGACCCCGTGCCTACCAGATGCCTCCGGTAAAGGTCTATCGACGGCGCACAGAGCATATCCATCGCATCTGCCGCCGACCGCACACCTGCTTCTGTACCCTGCCTGACAAATCGCAGCCCCCAAGGCACCATGCGGGGCCAGGCAGCGGCGCGCACTGAAAGCGGTCGCGCGCCGCTGAACATCATTTGCGGAATCTTCTTCCAGACGCCCGGCAAGGATTGCGGGATGATCGAAAACGGCGAAATCACACCGGCATTGCCGTAGGACGTCTCCTGACCCGGCGCGCCGGCATCAATGATCCGCACGGATGCGCCGCGTTCGACAAGGGACAGCGCGGTGCAGATGCCGACGATTCCTGCCCCAAGGATCGTGACAGGCGGAGGCGTCACTGTCCTGCCACCGCGTCCACACGGCGCCGCGCGGCGAGCTGTGCGATCACGATCGGCGCAATCATCGCCAGGCCCAACGCGTCAGCCTGAAGCGATGGCGCGATGAACACGAGGCCCGCCAAGCCGGTAACCCAGCGTGATATGGCCTTCATGGGCACGAGCCAGTATCCTACAACCGCTGTAGACAGCGATATGACGCCAATGATGCAGCTTGTGGCCGAGTAGATGAACTCCCAGAGGTCAAATCCCGTCGAAGAGACGATCAGCAGGACCGGGGCATAGACAAAGGCCATCGGCGCCACAACCTTGCCCAGCCCAAGCGTGAAGGCTGACAATCCCGTTCGGAACGGGTTGGAATTCGCGATTGCCGCGGCGGCATAGGCCGACGTGCAGACAGGTGGCGTGATCTCGGCCACCACGCCATAATACAGGACGAACATGTGGCTTGCGATGGGAGGAATGCCCAGTTGGGCCAGCGCCGGCTGTGCCACCGAGACCAGCATGATGTAAAGCGCCGTGGTCGGGATACCGGCGCCCATGAATATGCAGGCCAAGGCGATGAAGACAAGGCTGATGAAAAGCGTCAAATCCTCGATGCTGAACAGCGTCCAGCTTCCGATGGTGAACAGCCAGGCGATATCGCTGCCCAGATTGGACGCTGTCTGAGTGACCATGAAGCCGATGCGAAAGCCGATGCCGGTAGTGTTGATGACCCCGATGACGATGCCCACGGCCGCAGCCGCCGCGCCGACAGCTAGTGCATAGGTCACACCCGTTTCAAAGGTGTCGGCCATTTCGCTGAGCGTGGTGCGCTTCTGCGGATTGAACGTCGCTACCACGGTGCCGAAGATCAGCAGCGCGGACATCGGCAGGTCGAACCCGCCGCCCAAGTATTTCCAGATCACGAACCATATGAAAGCAGCGGCATAGACCAGGGTAACAGGCTCGCGCACCCGGCTCATACCGCAGACGACGGCTAGAGAAATGCCGCAGAAAGCCGACATGTAGGGCGTGTAGCCCGAAAACAGGACGACAAGCAGACCGATCAGCGGCACCACGTTGGCCCACCCAGTCCGCCAGACGGCGCCCAGTTTCGGCAAGGCCTCCTTTGCCATGCCCTTCAGGCCCAGCTTGCGCGCCATCAGATGCACCACGGTGAAGACACCCACGTAATGCAGCAAGGCCGGGAAAATGGCCGCGATCACGATGGTAGTGTAGGGCAGTTCCAGGAACTCGGCCATGATGAAGGCCGCAGCACCCATGATCGGCGGCGTGATCTGACCGCCCGCCGAGGCAGCCGCCTCGACCCCGCCTGCGAAGTGCCCAGGATAGCCAAGACGCTTCATGTTCGGGATGGTCAGAGCACCGGTCGAGACCGTGTTGGCCACGGAAGACCCCGAGATCGTGCCGAAGAAGGCCGATGAGATCACCGACACCTTGGCCGGGCCACCGGTGTAGCGACCTGCAAGGATCGTGGCGTTGTCGATAAACAGCTGCCCCAGACCCGTGCGCTGCGCGATGACGCCGAACAGCACGAAATGGAAAACGATGGTGGACACAACCCAGAGCGTGACGCCAAAGATGCCTTCCTGCGGAAAATACATCGACGACACGAAGGTCTTGAAACTCACCCCCGGATGCTGAAGCAGGCCGGGAAAATAAGGCCCAAGCAACGCGTAAGAGATGAAGATGCAGATGATGAGTGGCAGGACCCAGCCCAATGTCCGGCGCGCGATGTCCAGCACAAGGATGATCAATGTGCCACCGAACAAGAGATCGAAATTGTTGGGATTGCCCATGCGAAAGGTCATTTCCTCGACGCCGATCACGTCGATGCCACGCCAGGCAAGACCGAGGTAAAGCGCCGACGCCACGCCCATCACCATCAACGCAATGTCGAGAATCGGCACGCCGCCTATGCGCAAGGGCCCGTTCTTGAACTCGAAAGCAGAGGTGCTGCTGAGAAACGGATAGAGCGAATAGGTCATGATGAAAAGACCGGAGAGGTGCCATCCCATGTGCCAGAAATCAGCCGGCAGGGCGAAACCTGCCGTCAGGTAGTGATAGATGGCAAAGCTGAGCGCAACCCACCGCAGCACACGACCGTAGCCGGGCGATACCCGCCGCGTCCGGGCGCCTTCTTCATAGGTCTCGCCAATCGCGGCAAGGTCCTCTTCGGAAATCGCGCGATCGTCGTCGGATCGATCGGGTTTTTCATTCATGGCTTGTACCCTTTGCCGGCGGCGATGTTGTTCAGTGAATAAAGCCCGTAAAGGGCCGTCTAAGGATGGCGCTATGGACCATTCCGGCTAGGCTGATGATATCGAAGACGGGGCGCTGCAATTCCGCCTGAAGCCGATGCGCATAAGGTGGAAGGTCGGTGCACTCCAGCAGGATTGCGCCAACCTCTGGCGCCCGCGCGATCAGACGGCGCCCGCTTTCGAGCAGCTCGGTCTCGACGCATTCGAGGTCCATGTCGGTCCTCTCATTACGCAGGATCACGGCCGCGAATTCAGGGCTGTCCTGCATCCCTTCGATGACCAAGGGCGTGTCTCCAGCGCCTGCCCCGTCCAAGTGGCGCTGGGTCAACGCTGCCACCGAGGCGGTGATCACGCCGACCGGCCGCCCTGTCATGACATGCAACATTGGCGCCTGGATCAACGAAGACGCAAAGACCGGTACACTCACGGCTTGGGCGATTTCGCTCTGGAACAACGCCAGAAAACCGCAAGATCCGGTAATTGCGCGCACGCCCCGACGTTCAAGTCGTTGGGCTGCCTCGCAGATTGGCGCAACCATCGCAGAAGACGGATGTTCAAGAAGTTTCGGTATCGTGAGCCCTTCAAGGATCTCGTAATCCAACGTGAAGGGAAGGCTGGACGGATTCTTGATATGGCCCGGCGGTTTTGGAAACCACGATTCGAGGGACAACACACCGATCGCCAAACCACAGATATTGGTTCCACCCTTGACGATGGTCACAGTGACGCTCCTGCATGGGTGTTGCGTGAAAATGAGCGAACTTGCACCGACTGTCTGCCGCTATTCATGGGGAAATCAGACCGCCGCGAACACGCGGCGGTCCAATGAGAGATGTCACTCAAGAAGCCCGGCTTCGCGGTAGAACTTCTCGGCTCCAGGGTGAAGCGGAACTCCCAGCCCCATGACGCCGTCCAAGGCCGTGTCCGGTGTGATCTGCTTGCCCTTTGCATGACCGTTGTCGAGCAAGTTGCGGGTGTTGTCATTCCACAAGGCCTGGGTAATCCCGTATACCAATTCTTCCGACAAGTCCGACGACACGACAAGGAGAGCCGAAACGGCAGGTGTATTAACCTCATAGTCCACACCTTCGTAAACCCCAGCCGGAATGGTCGACGGAATGTAGGCCGGAATGAGCCCATTGATCCGTTCCATATCCTCTGTCGAGAAGCTATGCAGTTCCATGCCCCTGGTGTTGGACAGCTGAACCATCGCCGAGACCGGCCAGCCAGCAGCATAGAAATAGGCGTCAAGTTGACCATCGGCCAGACGTTCGGCCGATTGGCTGTTGTTCAGTTCCGCTTCGTCCATGTTGTCGCGGGTGACACCCCATTCTTCGAGCATCTGCAGCACCGCGACCTGTGTACCGGAACCCGCTTGCGCGATACCGACACGCTTGCCTTCGAGGTCGGCCAGGCTGTCGATGCTCTCACCTTTCGGCAGCACCAGGTGCAGGTCTTCCGGGAAGAGGTTGGCGACAATGCGAAGCTTCGGGTGCGGCTTGCCGTCGAAAGCTCCTTCGCCAAGATACATGGAGCGCGTTACATCCGCCGCCGCCATTCCGGCTTCCAGTTCCCCGTTCTCAACCGCTGTGTTGTTGAATACTGATGCCGTTGTAGACTGCGCAATCGCGATCAGCCCAGGAACACCACATTGACCGCCTTCGTCACAGGCGCGCGCTCCGGGTGGGGCCGAGATGGCATTGGCGATCGTCCCGCCAATGGGGAAGTAGGTTCCACCACCGCTGCCGGTCCCGATGCGGAAGAATGTTGGGTCCTGTGCTGAGGCCGTTCCGGCGGCAAGAGTGGCCACCAGCGCGTAACTCGCCACCTTCGTGAACATGTTCATGAAAAACTCCCTGATTTACAGACGGCTTAACCGCGTCCTGATGCGACGCTATCGTGGGAACGAGGAAAACCCAAATTTGAAAAATTTACATATCCATAGATAAAGTTTATGATTCAGCATGAACGTTTCCCATCTCCTCAATTTTCATGCCGTGATGACCTCGCCGTCGCTGTCCGAAGCGGCCCGGAAACTAGGGCGAACCCAGCCTGCCGTCAGCGCATCCATAAAGGCCTTGGAGGAGCACTTGGACGTTCGGCTTTTCAGCCGCGAAGGGCGCAAGCTGGTCCCCGGTCCCGAAGCGCAATACCTTTTGGCGGAAGCGGCTGAGGTGCTTGACCAGATCACGCGCGTGCGGCAAACGATGCGCGCGCTCGCCGATGGCGAAGAAGGGCGGCTTGTCGTGGCCACCATGCCGGGACCTGGCGCAATGCTGTTTCCTAGGTTCCTCGCGGCGCATATCGGCTCGAGCCGCGGGATCGAGGTTTCGCTGGTCGCAAGAAGTTCGACTCAAATCGCCGAACTGGCCCGCGCGCAGAGCATCGATTTCGGTTTTGTGGATGCGCCACCGGAGGCCGAAACTTCACCACTCTATGAAGCTGACTGCATCAGCGGAACATGCTTTGTAGCCCTGCCCGCCGCGCACCGTCTGGCCGAATTGGATGCGGTCGCCTTGGGACAGCTGGACGACGAACCACTGGGCGTCCTGCAACCGACACATGAGCATCACCGCGAACTGAAACGCCGGTTCGAGGCGGATGGCCTGCGGTTCAGGCCCTTATTGGAAAGCCAGACCTTTCTGCCGATACTGGAATTCGTCGCGGCAGGGCAATGTTGTGCAGTACTCGATCCGCTGACCGTGGCCCACGTGATGCAAGCCGGGTTTGCAGGCCAGGTCGTGGTGAGGCGCCTGGCCGATCCCATGCGCTACCGCTATGCGGTTTTATCGCCCCGACATCGCCCGATTTCACAGCTCGCGCGGCAGGTACGCCACGCTTGGCGAGAGGAGGTCCAAAGGTTGCTGGAACGTGTCGAGGCCGGCCCCCGAACAGGCTGAGGGTATGGTTTGATAGTCGTCGACGCCTAATTTTTTGGTTCGCACTCGGGAGGGACTGATCGCCGAGCTGCAGAAGATAAATGGCATCGCGCAAACACAGAGCGATTTTGTAGGCTGTGGATACTTTTAGAGCCCATGATCGCCGTGTGGGGTGACCGGGGCCGGCTGCCTCTCCCGCGGCATTCTCCTTTAGAGGATTGCGCCGGATTGGCCGGTGCCGAGCTTCAAGAATGCCCGGGTGCTGATCTGACATGTTCAATTTGAGGAGAGAAGTTCGGTCCGGACGACTTCAACTATGACGCCGGCATGTGTTCATACTGCGCACGGCGAATGAACAAGGTCAGCAAATTATCCGCGTTCTTCGCTGTCGCCACCCGGCAAAGTTCGATTTCTGTTACACACGGCAAATGCCCTGACGTCAAAGCGACGGGGCACGCCTAAGACATTTTTCAACAATATGATTGGGCTAAAACAAATTTACCGAATCCACGCAGGCAACAGGTCCGGAGAACATCAGCCCGGACAGACGCCTTCCAGCCATCCCGGAGGTCGGGCAAGTGCTCAGCCCCTCCCGCACAACCCTCGAACACAACGTCAAAGGTATTCCGGCCCCACTATGTAGCGAGGAAGCTCGCCTGAACAGCCCCACCCGCATAACTCTTAAATAAAGCGTAAAAACCTGGCTGAAGCCCAATTGGGAGAAACTTTTCTTCAGGGCAAATGGCGGAGGGAACGGGACTGGGGTCCAACGTTCTCAACCCCTTAACGGGTTGAATTCATTAGAGCGGCCAGCATTTTTGAACCCCACCTGCAGTAAAAGCGACTGGGATCCTCGACAATGCGCAGAGAGAGCGGGAAGCGCACGTACAGCATCACGGCGAGGCGGATGACCTCGCGGCTGGTCTTGAAGTACTTGAACGGGTCGCGGTTTTTCATACCGGCAGGGTAGGGGCAGTCCGAGCGGGCTCAAGCCGAGTTCGTCTGACAAGACCCCAACGGCGGAAATGGCGAGGACCGATATCTGTGTCATCATGGATCGGGCCCCTGGTCAATTGACATTACACCTGCAGAACGCGCACGGTAAAACTTTCGGGACAACCAGCCCGAGAAATCCAGCAGCCAATCGGGAGCTCCCATGTCGCAGTCAGCCATTACACGTTTCACCGCACCCGCAGCGGCCCTCGCCCTCATGGTCGGCGCGGCCTCGGCGCAGGACGTCACCATCAACCTCGGCTATGCCGCCGCCGAGACCAGCACCTACGGCGTTCTCGCCGACAAGTTCGAGGAGCTCGTCGAGCAATACACCGATGGCAGCGTGGATGTGAAGGTGCGCTGCTGCGGGCAGCTAATGGGCGAGGACCAGGCGTTCAAGGCCATGCAACTCGGGACGGTGGACATGTTCATCATCACCGGCAACAACGTCTCGCCGCATTTTCCCCTGATGGACGCATTCGTTCTGCCCTACATCTTCCAGAACAAGGAGCACGCGTATCGGGTGCTCGAAGGCGAGGTCGGGCGCGACTTTGCCGAGCAGCTTCAGGACGCCACGAACGTGCATCTGCTGACCTACGGCTTTGTCGGGGACCGCGATTTCTACAATTCGCGAAACCCGATCACCTCCGTCGAGGACATGGAGGGGCTCAAGGTGCGGGTGCCGAGGAACCAGGTGATGATCGACACCTACGAGGAATTCGGCGCGGCGCCCATCCCGCTGCCCTGGGCGGATACCCCGACGGCGCTCCAGACCGGCACGGTCGAAGGGGGCGACAACGGCACCTCGTTCATCAAGTCGCAGAAATTCTACGAGATCATGCCCTATTTCACGGTGCTTGAGCATTTCAGCTATTTCTCGCCGCTGTTTGCCAGCGATCGCGGGATGGGCAAGCTGAGCGACGCGCAACGTGACGCCGTGATGCAGGCCGCAGCAGAGGCGGGCGTCTACCACCGCGAGGAAATGGCCGCCAGGATCGACGATATCCGCACGTTCCTGACGACCGAGGGCGGCATGGAGACGGCGGAATTCGACCGCTCGGGCTTTATCGAGGCGGGGCTGCGGCTCCAGGACCGCTTTGCCGCCGACAAGGGCGAGGATTTCATAGCCCTCGTCGAGGCGATCCGCGCCGAAACCGAGTAACTGGGGCACCGCGCGCACGGGGGCTAGATTGCCCCCATGCCGCAGGCGACCGTCCGCGCGGAGGCCGGGCCATGCTGTCAAAACTCGACAGATACTTCGAGGAGGTGATCTGCACGATCTGCCTGACGGTCATGGTCGGGTCGGTCCTGTGGCAGGTGATCCTGCGCTACTTTTTCTCCAGCGCTGCGGCCTGGGCCGAGGAGACGGCCGTCTACGGCATGATCTTCGCGGTGTATCTCGGCGCAACGATGGCAGTGCGCGAACGCGCGCATATCCGCATCACCCTGCTCGTCAGGCGTCTGCCGCGCGCCGGCCAGATCGCCACCGTTGTGCTGGCCGATGCCCTCTGGGCCGGGTTCGTCATCTTCATGATCGTGCAGACAACGATCTACACGCAGCTGCTGTTCAACGTTACATACATCACGCCCGGCCTCGGGATGGAGCAGCGATGGGTGCAGATGGTTATCCCCATGGCCTTCGCACTGATGCTCTTTCGCATCCTTCAGGTCTACTGGCGCTGGGGCCGTGACGGGTGGAAGGACCTTCCGCTGTGAACGGTCCCATCGTCATGGCTGCGGCCTTCGTCCTTGCTATCGCCATCGGCGTGCCGATCCCGTTCGCCGCGGGCCTCGCCACGGTCGCGGGGCTCCTTGTCGCCGACATTCCCCTGACCCTGATGGCACAGGCCGCGTGGACGGCGTTCGAGCCGTTCCCGCTCGTGACGATCCCGCTGTTCGTTTTGGCGGGACAGTTGATGGAACAGGGTGGCATGTCGGAAAAGCTCGTGACCATCGCGAAACGGCTGGTCGGGGCCTACAAGGGCGGCATGGGGCTGGTGACCGTGGTGGCGTGCATGTTCTTTGCCGCACTGTCGGGCTCGGGCCCCGCGACCACCGCCGCCATCGGCTCGATCACCATCCCCGCCATGCAGAGAGAGGGCTATCGCTCGCGCTTTGCGGGGGCCGTCGCGGCCTCGGCTGGTGCGCTCGGCAGCATGATCCCCCCGTCGAACCTACTGATCATCTTCGCGCTGGTCACCGACGTCTCGATCCCGCGGCTTTTCCTCGCTGGCATCCTGCCCGGCCTTGTCCTCGGGGTGATGCTGATGGTCGCGGTCTTCATTATCTCGTGGCGCAACGACTATGGCGGCACCGCCGAGCGATTCCGATGGAGGCCCCTGCTCTGCGCGTTATGGGACGGCAAATGGGCGGTCTTTGCGCCGATCCTGATCCTCGGGGGGATCTACGCCGGCATCTTCACCCCGTCCGAGGCGGCAGCGGTCGCGGTGGCGTATGGCCTGTTTGTCGGGCTCTTTGTCTATCGCGGTCTGACCTGGGCCAAGCTGCTGCACGCGTTCAAGTTCACCGCCATCGTCATCGGCACGGTTTTGTTCATCCTCGGCTCGACCAAGGCGTTCGGTCAGCTGGTCACGATTTTCGACATCCCCAGCGACATTCTCTCGCTGTTCCAGGGGCTGGTCGCCTATCCATGGCTGATCATGCTGTTGATCGGCCTGTTCTACATCCTGGTCGGGATGTGGCTGGAAAGCATTCCGCAGATCATCATTTTCACGGCCGTCTTCTTTCCGCTGGTCACCAGCCTCGGCGTGGACCCGGTGCTGTTCGGCATCTTCACCGTCATGACTTGCGAGATCGGTTTCCTGACGCCTCCCATCGGCGTCAATCTCTTCGTCGCGGCGCGGATCAGCCGGATCAGCATCGAGGATATCTCGGTCGGGGTCCTGCCCTTGCTCATCCCTTACATTCTGATGATCCTGCTTCTGGTCTTTTTCCCGGGCTGGGTCACCTGGCTGCCCGATCTCGTCTATGGCTCGCAATCGAGGTAAGCGCATGAAGCAAGTCCCCCTTGCCGGGTACACGGACCGCCTGTCGGTGCGGCCGGGCGAAGAGATCGCCTTCAAGGTTTCCGCGACCGGCGGCGGCCGCTGTCGCGCGCGGCTCGCCCGGTCGATCTGCGCCGATCCGAACCCGGCGGGCATGGGAATCACTGAAGACGATGCAAGCGCGTGGTTCGAGCCCCGGGACTTTCCTGCCCGGCATCAGCCGTTTTTTCCCGGCTCTTGCGGCCACACCGAGACCGAGATCACGCTGCCAGCGGAGGGCGATGTCAGCCTGAGCGCGATCGTCCAGCCCACGCATCTCAACGGGTGCGACCAGGCGGTCCTGTCCTGCGGGCCGCTGAGCATGGGACTCGACGCGGGGGGCCATCTCTTCGTGGCGGCAGGCGACGAGCGGGTCACCGTTGCCACGCCGATTCCGACACACCGCTGGACGCGTATCGAGGCGCGTCTGCGAGATGGCAGGGCGACGCTTGTCCAGACGGTCCTGGGCCACCACAGCCGCGAGACGACCGAGCAAGACGGCCCCTTGCACTGCGGGGCGATCGCGGCTCAGGTCGGCCTTGCGGCGTGCTTCGACGGCACGCGCGGGTGGCATTTCTTCAACGGCAAGATCGAGGGCCCGGCCATTGCAGTCGCCGGCGACCCTGTCGCGGCCTGGGACCTCTCGGCCTGCATACCCCACAGCGAGGTCCCTGCCCTGGCCGGGCCGCCCCTGCGGCTCGTCAATTTTCCTACACGTGCGGTGACGGGGTCGTGCTGGGACGCCTCGGAGATGTGCTGGCGGCACAAGCCCGAACATTACCGCGCCATCCAATTTCACGAGGATGATATCTATGATTTCGGCTGGCAGACCGACTTCACCCTGAGGGTCCCCGCTTCCATGCCGTCGGGCGTCTATGTCATGCATATCGAGGGCGATCACGGCCGCGACGCCCTCCCGTTCTACATCTGCCCGCCGAAGGGCACGCGCAGCGCCGATCTCTGCGTGCTCATCCCGACCTTTACGTATGTCGTCTACGGCAATCACGCCCGTCCCGATTACGACCCTACATGGCAGGACCGGGGGAAGGACTGGGGGGCCTATCTCCACAACCCGGCGGAATATCCCGCTTACGGTCTTTCTACCTACAACACCCACACCGACGGGTCGGGTATCTGCCATGCCTCGCACCGGCGGCCGCTGTTCAACTTCCGGCCGGGGTTTGTCACCTTCGGAGCGACCGCCTGTTCCGGGCTGCGTCATTTTCCGGCAGACAGCCACCTGATAAGCTGGCTGCACGCCAAGGGCATCGGCTATGACATCATCACCGACCATGAACTGCACGCCGAGGGAGCGGACGTGCTGGCGGGCTACACGGCCGTCACGACCACCACCCACCCGGAATACCACACCGCCGAAACGCTGGACGCTCTGCGCGATTACCGGGATGCGGGGGGCAATCTGCTCTATCTGGGGGGCAATGGGTTCTACTGGCGCATTGCACGGCATTCCGAGAATGACAGCCTGCTGGAAATCCGCCGCGCCGAGGATGGCATTCGCGCATGGGCCGCGGAGCCGGGCGAGTATTACAATGCCTTCGATGGCACCTATGGAGGCCTGTGGCGGCGCAGCGGGCGGGCACCGCAGGCGCTTGTAGGAATCGGCTTTGCCGCGCAGGGCGAATTTTACGGCACGTCTTACCAACGGATGTGTCACGATCCCCGGTTCGACTGGGTGTTCGAGGGGGTGACCGAGGAGCTGTTCGGCGGGTACGGGTTCAGCGGCAACGGTGCGGCCGGGTTCGAGCTCGACCACGTCGATCACCGCATCGGCTCGCCTCACGACCATGTGCTCCTGGCGCGCTCGGCGGGCGACAGCCGCGATTTCATGCTGGTTCCCGAGGAACAGCTCACGCACCTGACGAACCTGACCGGCGGTCCGGAGGAAGAGGCGAAACATGCCGATATGATCTATTTCGAGTTGCCCGAGGGCGGCTCGGTCTTTTCGGTAGGGTCGATCACCTTTTGTGGCAGCCTGCCGTGGAACGATTTCGACAACGACGTCTCGCGCCTGTTGGAGAATTACCTGCGCCGCAAACTGTCCGGAGAATGGCGTGCGACATGAGCCTGCCCGCAGTGACCGATGGAATTACGACCCGTCGCCACTCCATTTGCCATGCCGGCACCTGCGCCCGCTAGAGACGAAATCCTACCGCCGGTGGCACGCTTGATACGGCCGGGCGGCCTGGTGCAAGATCGCGGGACTTGCCAGAGGAGCTCGCCCTGATAATGTACAAGATGCCGGTTGTTAAGCCCTGCGTCGGTCTGAAGGTCAACTCGCCTAACAGATCCAGTTGTCGCGTCCAAATTTAATTAAGGACGGCGCCGAAGGGCAGCGAGGGGCAATTGCTCTGACAGTGCCCCTTAGCCCGTCCGTGAAGATAATCTCTGGCTGGCCAAGCTTACGGATTGCTTCCTTGAGGAATTTCAACGTCGCTTTTTTGTTGCGCGTCTTTGTGACGAAGCTTTCCGGAACCTTGCCCTCGTGATCCACCGCGCGCCAGAGGTTGTGCAGCTCGCCTTTGATGTTCACGGACGCTTCGCCATTGTCCGCGTGTAGCGGAAATTGCCGACCCGACGCTTGTTTCCAGTCCCGAAGGTCCGCGCAGCAATCTGTCAGCGGGGCTCGCCGGTCTCGATCACCGTCATCGCCTTTTGCATCGCGTCTCGGAAGGCGTCTCTGTCGTAGATGTCGTTGTGCCCGGCATTGGCGATGGTCCGGTCAAGCACGAGATGTCTTGCCGCCTTCCGCACCGGCTCCGTCCGGCGTGGTGGCACGATCGTGTCCTTTTCGGCCGCGATCACCGCCACAGGGGCCGACACCGACGCAAGGTCTCCCGCCACGTCCATCCGGTGCCGGAGCAGAAGCCCGATCGGCAGCCATGGATAATGCTCGCGGGCAAGCGCCTCGAGCGTGTCGAAAGGCGTGACGAGGATGAGCCCCGCGACCTCGCGCGACCTGGCCAGGCGCGCCGCCGGGCCAGCGCCGATGCTGAGCCCGACAACCGCGATCCGGTCCGGCGCCAGGCGCGCCACGAGATCGTCATGGATGACCAGCGCGTCTTGCAGGAGCGCCTGGGCGCTGGGTGTGCCGGTGCTGGGCGCGTATACGGCCAAGAAGGCCGAGATCGACGAGATGCTCGCCCGGCTGCAGGCGCTCAGCGATGACCATTTCAACTGCCACCCCGACGAGGTGAACTGGGGCCACGTCGGCACCCTCGAACACTACGCCAGCCTCCTGAAGCGCATCACCGACAGCGCCTTTGGCGAGGGCGAACACGCCAAGTGATCTCCGGCACAGCCGGAACTCCTGCCGCGCGCCCTTCGCGGCTCGGGGTCGTAGGAGGGTCGCGACCGTCGCGGCCCCGAAACCGGAGACCCCAGATGACCAAGCTTTCCAACACCCAGCTCGTGATCCTCAGCGCCGCCGCGCAGCGCGAGGACCGCAACCTCCTGCCGCTTCCCGGCTCGCTCCGCGGCGGCGCCGCCGCCAAGGTGGTCGGCGCGTTGCTGAAGCGCGGGCTGATCGCCGAGACCACGACCGACAGCCAGACCAAGGCGGACACTGCGCTCAACCGCATCTGGCGTAAGGACGAGTACGGCCGCGCAATCCTCCTGCACATCACGGACGCGGGCCTCGCCGCCATTGGCGTCCAGCCGGAGGGCGGCGACAGCGCCGCTGGGGGCGCCACAGACGCGCAGCAGGCGACTGCGGCACCCCGATTTTCCGCAACAGAACCCGCCTCCAAGGCCCGCACACCGCGCGCAGGGACCAAACAGGCGAAACTGATCGAGATGCTCCGCGCCGAGGGCGGGGCGACCATCGAAGAGATCGCGACTGTCCTCCAATGGCAACCGCATACCGTCCGCGGTGCCTTCGCCGGAGCGCTCAAGCAGAAACTCGGGCTCGAAGTCACGTCCGAGAAGGTCGAGAACCGCGGTAGGGTGTATAGCTTGCCCCGCGACTGACCCCGTCCATCACGCAGGTCCCGATGCCGCCGTTCCGCATGGGGCGGCGGTGTTGCGCATTCCGACACATCCGATCAGGTGTTCCGACGACATATGATCAGCCATTCCGGAGTATCCGATCACCCCGAGATGACGCCGTCGGGCGCGGTTTGGTAATGGCTCCTTGGCTTGGCCCG
>Ga0307943_1000753_pt1 | contig 18413 bp, 23 predicted proteins | sample OrgLakmetagen177_FD_203149 | JGI IMG/M metagenome (GOLD analysis project Ga0307943, IMG submission 203149) | Saline water microbial communities from Organic Lake, Antarctica - #177 | ecosystem: Environmental > Aquatic > Non-marine Saline and Alkaline > Saline | place: Antarctica: Organic Lake... | reverse complement strand
CTGTCTGTTTTTAAATCACCCCTTAATTACCTGGAAGGTAATTAAGGGGTGATTTAAAAACAGACAGTAAGGTAGAGTCTAAGTACATGGGAGATTCAAGCAGGTTAAATTTATTAGAACGAACGCCTTTAAAAAGGGTTAGTATAAGAAGGGTTTGGTAGTTTTAGATAATACTAGGGTTGGTTGGTGTACACTGCAACTACTATAAAGAAGGGTTCAGTTTAACGAGTTAGAGCATAGTAGTAGTTTAAGGGGGGTCGTAGTGTTTCGTAATGAATCAGGTGAGGCGGGGGAAGGTACATTAGGGATTGAGTTTAGGTTTATAGGGGTTAATGTAGGGGTTAGTACGACATACGTACTCAACAGCGCATTTATAGAAGGTTTTACGGTAGTTTTACGGGGAAGGTAAACAGGTCGTAATTTTTTCTTAAAATCAGACGTTTGAAGTAACCCAGAATAGAGAGATTTAAAGTTTAGTAGGGAGAGGGGTTTCATTACGTTACGGGGTGATATAACTGTAGATGATAAGGGTAGTGGTAGGTTGTAGTTAAGTGCTGGTTGGAGGTTAATAGGGTTTGAGTGTGTATTTTCATTTAGTAAACTACCAAGTCTTTTTAAAAAAACGTTATTAAACTTAGAGTTATTACTAGATAACATAGTTCACCGTAAGGAACGCGTAGAGTTTACAAGCCTAAGAGTAAGGGGGGAGTTAAAGCTAAAATTAAGAAAGTTGTTTAACGGGTTAATGGGGGTTTTTTCAATCAAAGGGTGGTATTCTTTAGGGTCTAAATTAAACGTGGACGGGAGGTATTGCGAACTAACCCCGAGAGTGGGGGTATCTAAACTATAGGGGATGTTTCTACTTTTAGATACATTAGCTATAATATTTGTGGGGGTGAAAGTAAATCTAGATAAACCTAGAGTTTTACTAGAGGGGGATTTAGTTGATAGGTAGCTAATTAAAAACGAATCGGAGCTATACTTTAAGTAAGACTTATTGAGGAGTGAGGTAGTATCCATATCACACAGGTGCAGTGACTTTACTAACCTATAAAACTCCTTAACATACGTCAAACCAAAGCTAGGGTTGTGAGGTGTAGTTTTAAAAACTACCTGACTTAACTCAACATTATCAAGCGTTAGAATAGCCTCAGCGTTAACATAGTTAAAGAGGGTTTCATGGTTTACCTTAGGGTCTAAATTTAAAGTGTTCAGTGAACCAAATGTAAACGAATGCTCAGAGAAATGCTTATTTAAAAAGGTAGTTAGTTTAAAGTTAGATTTAGTGGTAAAGTTTATCAGACCTATAAGCATATAAAAAAAGTAGGTTATAGATATGTATTGTATTTGTATAAACGAGAAGTATAGTGTATCAAAAATACGCCATAAAATATAGGATATGGCTTGGAGGGAGGTGTAGAAGTTTATATACGAAGCTTCATTGAAGTAGAAGATAACTAGAAGGGCTACAGTTAGGGAAGAACCTACAGTAAGTACAAACCTAGTTTTACTAGAACGCACCCATAGGTTAGTCAAATTAGATGTGGATATAGCTGACCAGTAAAAACTCTTGTTAGTTTCACCTAAAAAAGAGTATACGTTAGAATTACTAGACAACGCTTCAATAAAAAGACGGTTTTTAAAAGATGTAAAGGGGGTAGTAGTAGTGTAACGTAACCAAGAATAGAAATTTTTAAAGAACATGTATACACGAAAAACTTCAGAGTAGGGGGGGGAGTAAAATGTAGACTGTATTATAGTTATCCAACTGCAGGATTAAAGAACTTAGCGAGTAATTAGGGGTAATGAGTAGTTTTAAGGTAGATACAAGGGTTAGCGGTTGTATAACAACACCCGAGGTAGGGGTAGAAGTAAGTAGTAAGGGGTGATGTGGTGTACCTAAAGCATAAACCTCAAGTAGGGTTAAATAAAAGCTATGTAGTTCGGGATAGAGGCTAAAAACTGAAGTTAGGTTGACCTGTGTGGAGGTGTATAGAAGTAAACCCAGTACATATAAAACCAGGTGGAAGGTGTAGCTTAGCGAAGTAAGGTACCTTTTAGATAAATTTACGTTATAAACGAGTAGAGAGAATATTATTAAATATTTCCAATTTAGAGGGCTTAATACGCGAAGAGTTATAGCAGAAAATACTAAAAGACAGAGCTTTAAGGAGGGGGGTAGGGTAGAGTTGGTAAAGTTAAAACTTCGGGGGTGAATAGAAACACGGTGTAAGTATACTAGTTTAGTAGTTACGTAGATTACAGGTAGAGGTGTAGATAAAGTTAATAGGGTCTTTGATGTAGAGTCAAAAAACAAGTGCTGGTTATAAGTCAACAGGTAATTATTAAATAAAGCGTAAATAAACACGTAAGTGTAGGCCAGGTAAGAAAGTTCGGTAAATTTAAATACGTAGGTACTATTCGACCGGTTGTGAATTAAAACTAATAGCACTAGGGTAGTTAGTATTATTACAAACTCAGATGAGTCCCAATTTCACCACCCATCTCAAGTAGTTATCTGTAACGCTCACCAAGACCCAGTGAGTAGAGTAGCTAACGAAATTAAGGAAAGGAGTCTATAGTAGGTAGGTAGGTAAGCGGCGTAGTTTAAGTACGTCCTAACCGAAGAGATCCTACAGTTTAAAGTGTAAAGGGAGTTGAGGTAAACTAAGGATATAAACGCTAATGTCACATACATAAGTGTAGGGTGTATGTAATTTAAAGGGTTAACCAGTAAGGGGTTTACCGAACTAAACGAATTAATTAAGTTTACTGAGGGGGGTACCGGGTAATAACTTGTATGTGTAAACACGATGAGGGGGCTAATAAAACAGAGGTGCGTAGTAAGATTAAAGAAGTAGAGGTAAAGTAACAAGACAAACAGGAGGAGTAAAAGCTTTCCCTGGAAAGGGAAGTTTAAGGTTTGAGTGTATACCAACACTATATTAAAGACTTCAGGGTGTAGACCGTAGTTACTGTAGGAGTATAAGGGGTAGACTGTTAAAGCTAAGAGGCTAGGTAGTACAAGGTGGAACGTACTAACTAAAGATTTAAGAACCAAAAAAGTACACGCGTTAGAGCACGAGAAGGGTGAGGGTGAGGTGATAAGGTACGGATAAAACGTTAAACTCGAAGATAAAACTAGCTAAGATAGGTACACAGGTTATAGAGAGAAGTCCGATAAGGGAAGTAAGATGACGTGTATAAGTGAAACGGGGTTGATTAAAGCCCACCCACCTAAAAAAAAAATGGAGAAGTGATTAGCTGAAATGATAAGGTGGAAGTACTCAACTAAGTAAAATGTAAGTAGGTATATACCACTATACTCAGTAGCGTAACCAGCAACAACTTCAGATTCGGTTTCAACATGATCGAACGGGGCGCGTTTAGACTCTAAAAGCATAATTATTAAAAATATATAAGCCATAGGGGCTAATAAAAGGATGTACGGTAGGGGGGTTTGGGTAGCAGGTAGCTCATTAAAATTACCTGAAGAAGTACATAAGATGACAATAACATAAGTTACTGTAATGTATATATCCATGGATACTACATGTACAAAGGCACGGAAAACACCTAAGATAGAGTATTTAGACTGACTAATAAACCCTATGAAGACTAGTATAATATTAGATAACATTACGAGTATTAAGTGGTAGAAGATCATCCCCTCTATATTAGATATAAACATAGCTGAAGGGGCGAATATAAAATTTTGTACAAACAGGAGTTGTATAGTAAAAAATAAACCTATAAGTAGGGGTATTATAGAAGTTAAGGACGAGGGGAGTATAAAGAGATCCTTAGACGCTAGTTTGAACAAATCTAAGATTATCTGGAATCAACCGTTTCTACCAGCTATCGAAGGACCAAACCTTCGCTGCGCATGGGCTAAAAACTTACGTTCAACTAAAACAACAAATAAACATAGTAGTATAAAGACTATAAGTAGTATAAGAGCTAACTCAGACAAAGGTACACGGGTATTATACATAAAGTATACTTATTCACCATATGTACGAAATGGGTATTATAGTTATTAAAACTATGTAGAGGGCTACGTATAGACGTAACCTGACAGAACTACTAGACAAGTTAAAGAGTGTTATAACATTAAGAGGTAGTTGGTATATAAATAAACCCACATCCTGCTCAAACCAGAACCTGGATTTATCAAAATGGGTAGCGGAGAGGGTGATGGAGGCCTTTACCTTATACAGAAAACTAAGTAAATTAATTACAAAACTAACCATAATAACCATATATATAGTATAAGCACTACTGCAGTTAAAAGTATATTTAGTACAGAATGTAAAGGTGAGTTACTTAAAGATAACTTTACTAACATGAGCGGGTGTGAAACTGTGAAGCTAACAAAAGAGGTTTGAAGTTTATTTAAAGTACTTAAAAGTACGGTTACCGAACCCTTTAAAAAAAGGTTTAAGGTTACGCCAGAAGAGAACGCCTTCTGGGTATGGTCTATGAGGAAGGACTCCTTACAAAAGTTTAAGGTTAACCGGAAGTTTATATTACGGGAACAGGTGTAGTTAAGGGTCAAATCAGCAACTAACAAAGTAAGCTTATTCATATAGTAGCGCAAGGTAAGTAAAGGGATTCGAACCCATAGCACCTGAAGTCACAATCCAGAATTTTACCGATTAAACTATACTTACCTACATAAACCACTCGGTTATCGACTGATCATAATCATACCATAAGCTAACTACAAAAGAGCCGTAGAGAAACACAAACAGGAGTAATTCTATAAGTGCGTGGTTACCGAAAGTTGATACTAAAGGGAATGAAAATACTAACTCTATATCGTATATAAAGAAAAATATACAAATCGATAGGAACTGTATCGAAAACGTAATGGGTTTCTGTATAATAGGTTTAAAACCACACTCGTAAAACTCTCTTAAATTAGATTTAGATAAACCAAACCTTCTAAAAATATTTTTAAAGGAGAGGCACGATAGGACGGAAACTACAACGGACACTAAAGATGTAGTTAAAAATCAAAAATGTAAAACTTCAAAAGTACCCAGGTACGTACACAAAAGCGTACGGAACTAAAGGGAAGTTATTAAAATAGTAGGTTAGATAGTAACACTAAAGAAGCTGCGTCAAGTCAAAGACATATTAGCGTAAAGTAAAGGCGGTCTATATGAAAGTTAAAGTAACTTAGCAGTTTTATCGTTAAAGAGAACAAAGTATGCCTTAGGAAAGTAAACATAAACATACACGTCATATAGAAAGCTAACTACATATATAAACTAACCTTACCGACTTTTTTCCGTAAAATTTGCCTCCTAAAACGGACCCCACGTCAGGTAAATATATTTAAGGGTTTCGCGTAGTAGAAATTCCATGTCCTCTTAGCCATAGAAGTACCATCTAAAGATATAAAAATTAGTTTAGTTTTAGTTAACTGCTTTACAACAGTAGCGTAGTTATATATGTAATATACGTGGGAAAACCCAAAGCTAAATGTGAGGGTGTACCTACTCGATAGGTAGCTACGGTACCCCTTACCTGTAAATTGCATACGGGTTACAGTTAGCCTAGTAAAGAATAGGACGTTGTACGCGTAGACTGAACTTAGCAGGGTAGGGGAGGTAAGGGGGAGTGATTTAACATTAAAATCAAAGGGGAGTTTGGCGGGAACCTTAGGTAGGGTGTAGAAGTAGGTTGTGGAGGTAAGGTAGGGGAGGTAGTTAGTACCCAACTTAAACACAGTCAGTGCGTATTGAAGGGGTGGGTTATATCTAATGGTACGGGTTTGAGACGTAAGCAAAGAGATACACGAAGTTAACGTTTCCTAAAGAAGCGGTTTGATTTATTGTGGAAAACCTTATGTTGAAGTAAATGCATATACCTCAAAAAGAAAGTTTCGTGGGGGTTAAGCATAAATAGGGTTCAGTTAGAGAGTAAACGAGCGTTAAAGGACCTTTTTTTTAAGTAAGTAAAGGTTTTTACTAAAATATTCAGTGAATGCTTAAACCTACGGTACTTAGGTATATAAATATACTTTATGCTAAACCTAGGTTTTTTGTAATTTGAAAACTTATAGAGGCGTTTATTAAGCTTCTCGCAGAAAAAGGAGAAGAGGTAGTTAAGGTTTGAGAGGTTATTTAATAGAGTTTTAATAAAACTTATACGGTTTGTATAGTTTAAGTGCATGTTAGGGGTGCTAGTATCAGATGGTACTGCAGGCGTATTTAACGTATAACCTAAATTGTAGGTTAGTTTAGGGATGAAATGCAAGAGTTTAACGTATTTAGAGGGGACTGATAATAAGTTTAAGAGGTAAGCGTAATTAAACACGTTACTGTACCTGAAGTAAGAGAGGTTAGTAGATGGGGGGTAGTAATTAAACTTTTTAAAAAAAGCTATAAAGGTTCAAGTAAACTTCAACTGCAAACATACACAGTATAAAGACTTAGTAGTAACTACTAATAACTGTTTTTGGAATATAAGGTTAACGTAGGTCTTTAAGTTAGTCGATGCTGCTGAGCGGTGACTATCTTTTTTAAAAAGCCGCAGGGGTTTACTCTTACGATGAATGTAGGGTAGGTAAGTACATGCTAATAAAAGACATCAGTTACCTAGTACAAAAATACCTATTGGGGCAAAATCTAAGTAATGGCGGTAATTTCTAGTTACGTAAGCGGATCTAAGTTTAAGATCGCTTCCAATCTTAATCCTCTTTACCCTGTAAAATTTTAAAATATTTTCATGTGTTATACCTTGCGGTAGCATACTACAGGTTGTAGGTTTGTAATACTGGAAAGAGTAAAACGGGTTTTTTCTATGTATATGACCACTTTTAAATATGTTCCTTATTAAAGCATTTAAAAATAAATAACCCAGGAACGAGTATTTCTTAGAGGTTGGTGTACCACTAATAGGGGATTTTCATAGAGAACCTAAACCCAAATGCGTTACTAACTTATTATTAGGTTGGTTTATAGTATAATTATCGAACCCAGTAATCATAATTAAAATATATAGATAATGGCTGCAACACCAAAAAGTAGAAAAGCGAAACTTTCAACGAAAGCGAAACCTAAAGTAGTATAGTTAAATAGAGTTTCTTCTTGATCGGGTGCATAAGCTAACCCACGAATTAAAGCTGCGAAAATGATACCTGTTCCTATAGCACAACCTGCAATAGGTAACATAACTACTCCAAGGGCCAAAACTTTAGCTGCCTTAACGAATAACATAACTACACGGTTAGTAATTTAGTATATCAAATATAATATCAAGTATAATTTCAGTAAATGTATAAGCTAAGAAGAAAAGCTTATTGAAGGTGAATAATTCTGGAGGAAACCTTAGTATTTGGTAGAGTAGAGATATAATAACCAAGCCACCTAATGAGCATATAAAGTAGTAGAACTCACGGGTAGATATATAAAAGTAGTTTATATAAGTGAACGACACTTCGCCTGAAGTATACAGTACCCTAACCAAAGTAATTAGTTGTATTATAAAAAAGAGTAGGAATTTAAAAATAAATATATGTAGGAATAGTAACGAACTAGCTATTAGAGGATCATTCTTATACCAAAAAGTGGTGGTAGTTTTATGGTAAGAGAAGTTTTCTCTTGAAGAATTACCTCAACCTCATTTAGAGGGGCCGTGAACTAGGCGTAACGAGTCTGATCATCCTGATTTCTGAAATGCATTTATATCTGTAAAATAACCGAGGATAAGGGACATAGCGTTAAAGTAAAATAAATACAGTATAACAAACAGGGAGATGTAGGCAAGTAATATAACCTTACGGGGGTGTATTAACCTTACCGATAACCTTAAATAAGTAGATAGTATAAGTATTAGCGAGAATGTAAGCGTAAATTTAAAGAAAAATAACGAGTTAAACCACTGCCATCAAACTACAATATAGGATATAGAGTAAGTTATTTCAAAAAAAAAAGGCATGGTTACAAACAGGGTAATAAAAACAATATTTAATATGAATCAGAGCTTAAGGTAAGTATATACTTTATACAGACCCGCCCAGACAATCTTATCCCGGTTAGTAAAGGCACCGTATCGAGATGAAAACAAAGTTTCAGCTATCCACGCAAATATATATATATATATAACTCAAGTCTGCAAAATACTCCACTCTAGAGGCTCCCATAAAGGTTCATCGTCGACCACCAAGCTATCTAGTGCCAGAATAACTAAAAGGTTGCGTAGGTAAACCCAATTCCTAAATATAAGTTTGTTGCGTAAATACGCTAGTCAATCACATAAAGTGTAAAGGTACTTCAAAAGTACACGGCTTAGTTAAATAAGAAGGGTTATTATTAAAATAACGTTTAATATGAAAAAATTAAGCCTTTTTCGAAAAACGAATAGTACGGGGTTAGGCATCGAATGGAAGGGTATTAATCTAAAAAGATCTTTAAAGAACAAAAACTACACAGGGGGCTATTAAGCTAGTATGGCGGTTAAATAACCACCTGAACGAAACTTACTTAGACTTAAGTTAGAGGTAATTCCAAGGCTAGAAGTAAATAGAAATAGGGCTGAGGGGGCGAGGTAAGTTAACCTGTTTATAGATTTTAAATTAAAAGAGACTTTGTTTGAATTTTTATTGAAAAACTTAATGGAAGATACTAACGGGACGAGGTTAAAGTATAAGGGAAGCACGGTTAATAAATTTTCAGTGGTGTGTAGGAATAGTATAGTACCTAGACGGTATAAACGCATTAAGAACTTATATGAAGATGTGGAACGAAGTACCCTGAAAGAGCTGAGTTTATTTCTTTGTGCAAAGTTTAGTGCAGGGAGTACGGAATGCATTTTCTAGAAGCAAAGGATTCGAACCTTTATAAACTAGTGCCAAAATCTAGGACTTTACCGATTAAGCTAGCTTCTACTAAAATATATACGGGGCTAGAAGCGGTTAGACGACCGTGTGTAGAGTGTCAAAGCGACTTTATTTTTAAAAAAGGTACTAGGTACGTACGAATGTCTAGAGGTAGTGGGGGTGATAGCATTTATAAAAAAAAACTTACGTAAGTGGGTTAAAGTAATATACCTTATAAACCTATACGACTTTCAGTTATAGAATAAGAAATCTATAAAGCGTATAAAGCGCTCCTCGTATAAACTATCTCAGATAGCGTTAAGCTCAGAGGATTCAAGACCGTATAAAAACATATGTTGTCAATCTTTAAAAAACCACCTTAATTTAAGTAAAGGTTTGTAGGCTATCATATTTGCTGTTACTTTAAACAAAAGTACACAACTTAGTAAACCGTTAAAAATAAGTAAAGTACTACAAGAACCAGTACTGTAGTTAATAGAAACTTTACCCAGCCTAATTTAGTGAGGTAGTCGTAGCGGTAGCGGGGTAGCCCTGCCCGTATAAATATCAAGAAGAAGAGTGAGGCTACGAACTTAACAAGATACATAGTTGAGTAGTTAAACGGGGATAATATGTAAGTATATAGGTAGTCAGATTTCAAGAAGAAAAAATCTAATAGTAACAAAAAGGTACACGTACTACCAAGATGCTCTTGAAAAACTGTAAAGGAGGCCAGAATTCACCGAGCGTCGTAAGGTAAACCTAGACAGAAGAAAATCCCTGGACACGGCATGACTCCGTCCAGTTACGATACACCTGTCCTTAGGTTTAGATATAGAAGCTTTGTAGTATATAACACCAAACATAACTGACGCACGTTGGCGCGAGAGAAGGTTAACAGTATTAGTCAGTAGTACTAAATTTAGTATTTTAAATTTAAGGTAGTTTAGCTTTAAGAACTTGCGTTTTGTAAAATCTTTATATATAAGGAGGGTTTCTGTCTTCATAAATACACATTAATTAACGGTCAACCTCACCGAAAACTATGTCCTGTGAACCCAGTATAGTAATCATATCAGCAAACTGGTGACCTTGATTAAGGAGAGACATGATTTGAAGGTGGTGATACGCCGGGGTTCTTATCTTACATCTAAACGGTTTGGGGGTTGAGTTAGAAACTAAAGAAACACCAAATTCGCCTTTAGGTGCCTCAACCGAAGCATACGCGTGGTTAGACTGAAGTACTAACCCTTCTGAATAATACTTAAAGTGCTCTATTAAAGACTCCATAGAGTTAGCCTTATTAAAGTAATTTAAAGATTTATTATTAATAAAGTTATACTCTGTTAAATTCGAATTATCATGGAAAAGATTTATAAGTAAAGGCACTAGTTGGTATATAATGTATACGCTTTCAAGCATCTCACGAATGCGTATGATAAACCTATCAAAACTATCACCCGTACGCCCAATAAAGCTTTTAAACTTTAGAAACCAGTAATACGAGTACGTTAAAGATTTTAAAAGGCGTAAGTCTTTACGGAAACCCGAACTACGGGCAACTACGCCAGAAGTTCCATAAAGATTGGCCGAATCGTAACTAACTACGCCTATGCCTACGAGACGTGATTTTCAAATGTTATTAGTCGCTAATATTATAAATATCTCTGTGATAGATTTAAAAGCGTTCCTAGCGAAGTTTAAAATATCTATAAAAAGTGTATAGTTCAATCCAGTTCAATCCAGTTCGTTTGGTCTATAAAAAGCCGCATGCATACGCGCACCAGATACCCGCTCATAGAATTCCATCAACTTCTCCCTCTCTTCAAAAGCCCAGAAAGCGGGGGACATGTTACCAACATCTAAGGAGTGTGTGGAGATACCGAGGAAGTGATTCATTAAACGTGTTAACTCATCAAATAAAGTACGTATTTTTACAAAAACCGAAGTGTAAGATACCGTATCTAAAATTTTTTCAATACCTAAACAAAACGCATGCTCCTGAGACATCATAGATACGTAATCTAACCTATCAAAGTAAGGGATAGATTTAAGATAAGTACGCTGCTCGATTAACTTTTCAGTACCTCTATGCAAAAAACCAATATTGGAGTCCGCTTTAACGATTAACTCACCTTCTAAACGTAATACTAGACGTAATACACCGTGTGAGGCTGGATGTTGTGGTCCAAAATTTAGCATAAAGGACTTTAAAGTATTTAGCTTATTAAACTGCTTTACATTACGATCAAGGGTTATATTATTAAATAATTGCATAGACCTACACAAGTTGCATAACCACCCCTTAGTTTAAAGATTTTCAGTTGAAGTTACGGGAGGCCGCAACTGGATCTAAAAGGGAGGAGAGTTTGTAATTCTTCGCTAACTGTCATAGGTTCGTGTGGAGTATAATTATAGTTAATGCACTGTAACTTATTTCCATATAATTTGGTATTGTTTCAAAGAAAAATCTAGTATGTATAACTCAGTGAGGAACTCTATACGAAGAGAGTTTAGGGTATTGTCTAAATTTTCGTGAGTTTCAAAAACGAACGTAACGTTGGAAATTGAAAAATAATTGCTTATTTAGTAAGAATTGCCATTTAAGGAATATGAAAATCTTTAGTGTAAGTTTTACCTGAACAACATCAAATGGGTAGAGTACTGAAGTTGACAGGGAGGTAACTAAACTACCGTTTACGTAAACATACCTGGATTTAACGAGGAGTTGTGTCGAAGACAAACTAGTAACCAGACGGGATTTAAATAAGATTCACGTAAGTGATAACTCAAATTTATTGAAAAACTCAAGGACTTTAAACCTATAAAACTTTAATATAAAGCGGGATATACGGTTTTGGTACCGTAACTTTTTACGAAATCAAAGCATAAACTCACGCCTTTGGGGGGTTATAAATTTACGGGTCATATAAGAAATCTTAAAGTAGGCGGGTTTGCGGTTTGTAAAGATAGATCGGAAATGTAGTAAATATTTAAAGGAGTTTAATTCAGAGGTTGGTATATCATGCGATATCCTATTACCTAAACTAAATAAGTTTTTCGCTTTAAAGAGAGAACTTAGGCTGTAGACAGAGGCCTGTGGGGAGTAACTACGTTTAAAGAAGTTCAGTATCCGTAGCCTAATATGCTTAAGGGTTAAGATAGAGGTAGCTATTAAGTGGAAGTTTCTAACCTTACGGGAGGTATACAAAGAAGCCAGCCCGTTACTATACGGCGAGTTGTAGTTGTGATTTAAAGTATTGTGTGATGGGAGGTTATTAGGGGTAGCAAAAGATGCAAACTTAAAGATAGACCTAGTGAATTTAACTACACCACGGGAAGGTTTGAGTAGGAGGGAACCGGATTTAAAACTAAGCGGTATACGGGAGGGCCTTAATATAGCTAGGGGGCGTTTGTAGATTACAACATCCCTACTACCTCTATATAAAAAATACAGGTTTCGGATTAAAAACTTTAAAGATTTTTTACACCTCAAAACATTAGACCTCACGTTAAAACGACGTCTCCTACGACGCAGTGAACGGTTAACCCTAATCCCTAGAGAGTCAAAATTATATACGTAGAAGTTAAAAGGGATGTACTCCATAAAGTTCGGGTTATTAAAAGGTTTATAGGTTCGTCTAGAGATAAAGGAGTGGTTTTTAAAGTCAGTGAACGTAAACTTAAATATAGACCTTAAAGCAAACCTGTATAGTGAGCGGGGGAGGTAAGGAGTTTGGAAAAATTTTAGATTATACAACATAAAAAGGTGGTGGTGGTAGTGGTAGGGAGTGATAGCAAACTTATACCTATACCATAAAGTACTTTGGGGTGTTTTATAGGGAAGGGGGGATGAGGAAGTATTTTTAAAAAACATGTAAGTACACGAAGTTTAGTTTAAACTCCACCAAGTTTTAAGTAGGGGTTGCATAGCTTTAAGCCTACGTTTAGAGGAGAGGTAGGTTCGTGACCTAGAACGCCTTTTAAGGGGTTTGTTTATATAAAGTGAAAAACCTTTAAAGGTGTTAATAACATAGAACCTAACTAACTTCAAAACAAAAACAGTTTTAAAGTTAACGAACACGGGGAAGGTTGTGATTATTAAACTATTTAACAAATAGCGGACTTTAAGAGGCTGATCTGCTATGTAAAAACCCTTGAGTTGGGATAGTATACCGCAAGACTTGATATTTAAAAATTCACACTGAGCGAGGATGATTTTGACAAAGTGGATGGAGAGTCCGTAATTTAACTTTCCTATAAAAGTAAACCACGTATGGGAGTTATAAAAAAATAAAGACCCGTTAAAGTAATACCCACGTTTTCAAAAAAAACTAACCAAATCTACTTTTTCTTTTTAAGTGTTTTTTTTTTAAAAACAGCTAAGCGCTTTGTTCACATAAATGAACGGACCGAAAAACCAGAATTCCAGCTAGTAACCTTAAACCTAAATCAGTAGCGACCGTTAAAAACAAACAACGAGACGCCCCTATAGAGAGGTATTAAAGAGAAGCAATTTCTGAAGTAAAACTGATCTTTATACGGAAGTTTACCGAATAGAAAAAAATAATAAATCCTTTTAAATTCTAATAAAGTTAACTTATTAAGTGACCTACGCTTATACAACAACTTTTAATTCTTTTTTTTTGTAACAAAACCCCACGGTGTGAGAGGAAGGCGTATAGACTTCGTCCTACCACCATGAGGGTGATCTACTGGGTTTTTTGCAACTCCCCTGACTTTAGGTCTAAAACCCTTTAGATTAGAAAAACCGGCTTTTTTAAAAAAACTAGAGGGTACCAACCTAGCTTTGGTAAACAGCCTAACTGCTTTAGTTAAGATGAAGAAAAAGGATAGTATGCCAGAAGGTAACCGTACGACGTAATTACTAGTTATAGAGTTATAGGAAAGTATAGTTGCTTTAGAACCAAACGACTTAACCATACGGACAGCCGATGTAAATAAAGGGCGAATAAAGTTAATACTGGAGTTAATAGGTATATAACCTATATAGGAGTAGTTAAAGAGGGAGTTAAACCTAGGCAGGTAAAGTTTAGGGTCTGAAAAGGTGAACGAGAAGAGGAAATATGTATTATACACCGAATTAAAAGTGATACCGTTAAAGGTGGTTATAGTGGTATTTATAGATCTAGGTCAAACCTCAATAGAAGATATAAAGGACATGGTAGATTGGAACTTAAAGGCGGGGTTTAAGTTTTTAAAAAAGGCGCGGTATAGAGGGGAGGTAGCTCTAGAACGGGGGGTGAATAGAGGAGAGCCTAAACTCCTACCTACATGTCCTTTTTTGAAAGTACGGAAGTTAGAGGTTCGTAGGTTGAATGGTAATTTAACAGAAACTACCTTATCAACCCACATAAGTGACGATAGTTTAGTTGGAGTGCGGAAAAGGGAGGGGGAGTATTTTAACTTCAATATTACACAACTATAGAGAGTACGTGGAGGGAGAGGGATTTATAAAACTGAGAATACATACATACAGATATAAAATATATAAAGCTGTAATACGAGAGGAGTGGATTTAGGGAGGGATTAACTACTTTAAGTAGGTTAACAGCCCTGTCTTTAGGTAGTACCTTTAAATAAATCGGATCGAAGGGGGGGGCTAGTTGGGGTGTGTTTAAAATCTTATTTAAGGACGTATGTTTAAACCTAAGTAGTTTAGGGAGTACCTTGGCATTGATAAGAGGGTATAAGTTGTAAGTGACGGGGTTAGGGAAGGTACGGGGATCCAACAAAAAAGATACTAGGTGGGGTTTAGATAGTACTGTTCGTAAATACTTAAACCCGGAGTGAGGTAATAAAACCTTGTTGAACTCAACTACCGGGAACTTCCTTAATAAGTGGTAATCTGCAAATAAGAGACTAAGTTTACCTATGGTAGCGTAAAAAACACGTAACGAACCTTTTAAAACATATAATGATAGGGGGAGCTTAGTAAGTAAGTTCCTGTTTTGACTAAAGAAGTAAGGTACGGATATGGAGGGGGTTTTAAGAAACCAAATAAGTTTCTTATAACCCGATACGTTATTTATAAATAGTACAGAGTTGACAGAGGCTAAAACGAAAGAGGGTTTAAATTTAAAGTAAAAGTTTAACCTCCACAACCGCTTTCGTATAGAATTATTTAAAAAATTCGATTCGTAAGTAAGTAACTTCAGAACTACCCCCGATTTTAAGGTTTCACCATAGGATAAAGGGGGGGACCTAAAATCATCTATAAGGGCGTTGGAGAATGAGTGGGTTAGACCTGATCAATCCCGTATCAAGAACTTGAAGTATTTAAATTAGTTAAGTTAAAACCAACCTTTCCCTGTAATTGAATTAATCCAAATATGAGAGCCTCTGCTGTCGGAGGACAGCCGGGAACATACATATCAACTGGAATTATGCGGTCACAACCGCGTACTACGGAGTAGGAGTAGTGGTAATAACCTCCACCATTAGCGCAGCTACCCATAGAAAGTATAAATTTCGGTTCTTGTATCTGATCAAATAAACGTCTTAACACAGGAGCCATCTTATTAGTTAACGTTCCCGCTACTATAATCAGGTCTGAATGTCTCGGGCTAGCACGAAATAATATACCAAACCTGTCAAGGTCGTACCGACTCATAGCCGAATGCATCATTTCTACAGCACAGCAAGCTAATCCAAAAGTTAAAGGCCATAGAGAACCTCCACGAGCCCAACCGATAATAGTCTTTAGTTTTAAAATAAGTCAATCTAGTTGCAAAATTACACGAGACGGTGGGGGTAGCAATGTTAACTATGTAGGTGCCTAAAACGCCTGCGTACATGAGACGTGTGGCTATCTGACCGAGGGGTACCGTAGACAGATCTCCTTTTCTTCTTACCGTAGATAGCGCCAAAGTCGTAGACGTTCCGAACTAGGGTTAGACGGACACTTGGGAGGTCATTAGCCCTACCCCCGCGCAACAATACTCGGTTAAATTTTGATGGTACTGAACCTACACCCGTGATACGAGCAAAAGCTTTACGCATAGTCAAATAAACTGAGGTTTTAGCGACATGACGTAAGGCTGAGTTAGGCTTCTTAGGAGTTATAATAACTACTTTAGCTATAACAGCCTTCCTGTGGGAAGCACCACGTAAACGGTTAAAGACAGGCTTACGTACCTTTTTAGGCTTTTTAAATATATTTCGTATAAGGAATTTAAAGGGTACTGTGTTAATAACTTTTCCAAATTTCAAAGTATACACGTAGTAAATAATTAGAACGCAAAGTACTGTAGAGATAAACCCAGGTAGAAGATAAGTGCGAGGAGTGCTTGAAGTATCATAAACTCCTTAAATTCTAAATCTACAGTCTGAAATTTCAGTTTAGTCACTAAAACATAAGAGTAGTTAAAGAGTGTCAGGAATCAGTTTTTGAAGAAGAAAGAAGAGGCTAGTAAGTAGGTAGTTAGGAAGATCGTTAAGAATATAGAAAAACTCGTATCGAGTAGGAACGTGAAAAATAAAAGTTCTGAAACAAACAATAGCGTTCCTGGGAATCCTAAAATTACGAGGTTTCAGTATAAAGCCTGAAGGTAGAGGTTTGGTAGGGTATAAAATAACGACTTAACTTCAGAGATTAATCTAGTTTTAAAACGGCGGGTAACCATATCAACTATGAAAAAGAAACTAGCTGAGACTATAGCATGGCTTATTAGCATGGAAAAGACAGCTACTCAAAGGACAGATTGACCAAGTATTAAAGCTATTAAAAGTCAATGCATTTCTATAACTGTGGAGTAAGCAACTAGTTTCTTTAAGTCGACCTGGTAGTAAACCTTTAGTGTAGCGTCAAACAAACCTACAAGGAGGAGAGGTATTAAAAGGCTCAGGTTAAAGTCGTAACCAAAGATAATTAGGTATTTAAAAAACCCGAAGAAGGCGAACTTAACAAGAACGCCGCTAAGGAATATAGAAAAATTAGTGGAAGCCTCGACGTGAGCTTTAGGAAGTCACTCATAAAAAGGTCATACCGGAAATTTAACGCCGAAACCAATAAATAACGTGGTTTGTAGGAAGAGAAGTTCGGATGGTGAAATACTCACGTCAGTAACTGCAGACATACCCCAAGTTGAATTTAGGAAGAAGAGGTAAGTGAAGTTAAATATAAGTGATAAAGCACCGAACTGTGTTCAAAAAAACATCAGAAAGGCAGCTTCTACAGATTTCCTAGTTTTCGCATAATTATATAGGATAAGGAAGGATGGGATAAGGAAACCCTCATACGCTAAGAAAAAAACAACAAGGGAGGTAGTAGAGAAAAATACGATACCTGAAATAAATATCAAATTTATATAGGTGTAGAAAGAAAGTAGTTCGTTATAATTATAACAAAAGCAATATACTAAGGATATTAAAGTAACAAACACGAATATGAATACGTAAGGAAATGCATAAAGTACGGGTTCTGAAAAGCTGGTGGAGGGGTGGAGGGGGCCTAAGTATGCGGGGGTAGTTTGGTATAGGAAGGGGTGGAGGTAAGTATCTTGCATGTAAAATACGAAGAGGTAGTATGTGATTAAAACGATAGGGGTTAACAATAAAACGTATCTAATATAACTAACGGAGTGGTAAGAAAATACTGAGAAATTTAATTGTTTTTTACTCGAAAATCTATAGAACAGTAGAAAAATGACTAGGGTGATTATAACATTTACAACAGGTGATAACATAGGTAGGCTGGCCGGAATTGAACCAGCTCGGTGTCGGTTATGAGCCGTACCTGCGCCCACGCTCAGCCTAAAATACACGGGGGGGGGTTATTTATTAAATAAATAAGGGGGGGAGAGGGGGGAGTTTGAGGTTCGTACAAATAAAAAACCAGGTAATCTGGAATTTAGTACTCTAGTAAAATAGTAAATCCTACCACGCCTAACGTTTTTAAACTCAATGAGGTTAGTATAGGGAGTGATTTCACGGAAGGGGATATTATTTTTACCTTTACCTTTACCCATCCGAGCACCTTTACTTTTTAAAGAGACCCTTCTGTAGGTGCTTGGAGAGAATCAAAAACGCCTGGCGCCACGTACCCTGCGTCTAACAACCTTTTTTAGAAATAAAACAAACCTGAGGGTAAATCGTAATGTAAATATAAGGCGGGAGGTAGCTTGAATTACATGATCTCCAAATAAAAAGACTAGTTTAAGGAACTTATTCAAGGCAAGTGTATTTTTTTTAGAGAAGAATACTTTAACGGTGTATTTTTTTAACAAGGAACTACACGTGTCAAGTAGTAAGGTTTATATAAGTGACATAAAAAATAACACAAGTTCTGGTAAAAATAAAATTGGTAGTAAAAGTAGGGTTGATAGTAGTAAGACAGTACTACCTGTTTTCGTTGAAACGAGGTACCCCTTCGGTGTGGAGTGGGAGAGGAGTTTAGTATTTACAAATGCGGTAGAATTTAACAACTCCTGACCTGTAAATACAAACTTAACGTTATTATAGTAAAATACAAGTACTACGAAAAAAAAGAAGGTAACTGTAATGAGTTTAAAAACAGTTACGTTAAGGAGTAGGAAAGTTATCAGTAATAGTTTAGGGAAGA
>Ga0307943_1000737_pt1 | contig 18731 bp, 14 predicted proteins | sample OrgLakmetagen177_FD_203149 | JGI IMG/M metagenome (GOLD analysis project Ga0307943, IMG submission 203149) | Saline water microbial communities from Organic Lake, Antarctica - #177 | ecosystem: Environmental > Aquatic > Non-marine Saline and Alkaline > Saline | place: Antarctica: Organic Lake... | reverse complement strand
TTCGCCGGTTCTGAAGTGGGGCATTTAAACCACTGAAACAAAAGGGAAAATAATGGAGGCGCGGGTCGGAATCGAACCGGCGTTAACGGAGTTGCAGTCCCGTGCCATAGGATACCCTTTTATTAATATAAACAGTAGTTTATGAATTTTACTTAAACAGGTTTATCGCTCATTGCGCTCGTTTCGTATCGTTTAAAATTAGATAGTTACCGATGCGTTTTTTCACCAGGTTTGGACCCTGCGCCTCGCTATCTTTGCCCTATTATCCATTTAATGAACCAACAGAAATACCTTGCCGGGAGGACTGGTTCCCTGCGGCACTCCCGGCCAAGTTTTTGCGGCAACTCCAGTTAACTTGATGATGCACAGATTGAAAAATTGGCGGATCCTGTCAACACGGGCCAGTTCAACTATGCATGGTAAGGTCACTACTATGCTGAGGTTTTGAATTGATAGAGAGAAAGTGCAGTTAAGACCACGAAAGCCTCGTTCGGGGGGCCCTTATACTGTGTAAAGCGATACTGAAAGCTGGATAAAAAACATCGGCATCTAGAAAGTGTATGCTCGTAAGCCCAGCTAACTGGCCACCAAGCCGCCATTTTGAGACGCTGCACAGCATCATAAGCCATCGAAAATTGCCTAGGGCACCAAAGTTGGCTAAATATTTATAGGACACTGAAATTTCAATCAGGAATCAGACATCAATGATAGGTAAAGTGGACGAATCCCTGCTTGGAAAGCTTAACCGCTGGCTTTAATCGGGGAAGTCGATCTGCCGTGACATAGCCGCGTTAACATCTGCGAATCGCCCCTCCTGGCAGAGTACCCAAAATGAGCCGCATTTTTCTCAGCCATTCCAGTCACGACAACCTCCGCACCCTTGCCGTTGCGCAATGGTTGCGCGATCAGGGCTGGGAAGATGTCTTCCTAGATCGCATCCCCCGACAAGGGATAGCTGCAGGGGATGACTGGAAAGCCAGAATCCACGAATGCATGAACGAGGCAGCCGCAGGCATCTTCATGCTTAGCCGAGATTGGCTGGAATCTGATTGGTGCCAGACCGAGCTTACACTGGCATACAGTCTGAACAAACTGATCTTCGGAGTGTTGGTCGAGGAGCTACCACGAGACCAAATTCCAACGCTGCTCAAGTCTAACTGGCAGGTGGCCGACCTGTGGAGTGGGCGCGATCACGACGCCTTCAAGGTGATATTTCCAGATGAAACGATCTGTCACACGACCTTGTCGAGGTCTGGACTAGTCAGCCTGAAGGAAGGCTTACGTCGCGCCCAGATCGACCCTAAGACTTTCACATGGCCCCCAGAAGGTGAGCCCGACCGCGAGCCATGGAGGGGCCTCAGTCCAATGGAGCCTGAAGACGCCGGGATTTTCTTTGGACGCGATGCTCAGATTGTCAGCGCGTTGGACGCAATTAGGAGCCTGCGGGAGGGCAACCCGCCGCGGCTTTTGGTTATCGTTGGGGCCTCGGGAGCGGGCAAATCGTCGTTCCTGCGCGCGGGGATCATCCCCCGACTGGCGCGGGATGATCGCAATTACCTGACCGTTACACCAATCCGCCCTGGCGGCGGGGCACTTGATACCTTTGCAAGTAGCTTGTGCGCCGCAACGTCTACGAAGAATCCCAAAGCACTGGGTGACATTCGCAGAATGGTCTACGCAGCGGCCGATGGCAGGGACGGTGAGCTCGGTCATTTCCTGTCGACCACAATTGAGGCCCAACGTCACCCCGCTTTCGATGACGCTTCTTCACCTCCCCCGACCCTGATCCTACCAATCGATCAGGGTGAGGAACTTTTCCAGTCATCCGGCCGTGAGCAGGCCGCCCGCTTCCTGTCACTTCTAGCACACCTCCTTCAGCAGGAGAGCCCCAGGTTCGTTGCACTGCTCACTATTCGTTCAGACTCGTACGAATTTTTGCAAAGCGCACCGGAGCTGAGCGGCCTGCACCAGACCTTGCTCAACCTGCCGCCCATAGTAGGTGGCGAATACGGGCGGATCATCACCGGTCCGGTCGAGAAACTAAACGCCTCTGGACGCAAGCTTGAATTTGACCCGGCTATAACCAGAACCCTGCTTGCCGAGTTTGACAGAGGGCTGGGCTTAAATGCTCTGCCGCTTCTGGCCTTTACTCTTGACCGTCTTTACCGGGATTATCACACAAGTGGTAAAATCGATTTTGAAGACTATGACGCCATGAATGGCATCGCCGGTTCCATCAACGCAGCGGTCGAAAGTGCCCTTCAGGCAGTGGAGCACAACCCCAACACTCCGATAGACCGACAGTCGCTTGTAACCCTTCTGCGCCACACAATGATCCCATGGTTTGCCGGGATCGACCCAGATACCGGAACCGCGCGCCGCAACATCAGTTCTCGCGAGCAGTTGCCAAATGAGGCTCTGCCCTTGGTCGACACTCTTGTCGAGCAACGATTGCTTACCAAAGATGGCGATAACATAGAACCTGCGCATGAGGCCTTGCTTCGTGAATGGAAGTCTCTAAATGATTGGCTAATCGCAGATCGTGAGCTGCTAACCACCCTCGAAACCCTACGCCGCGCTGCAGACGATTGGCAGACCAAGGGACGGGATAAGGATTACCTGGCCCACAAGGCAAGTAGGCTAGATGATGCCGAGCGGCTGGCGGAGCGGCCAGATCTATGGCAACAGTTGAGGCAGTGCGAACACGACTATCTGGCAGCATGTCGGGCGGCCATGAAGCACCAAACAATGCGGCGCCGAGTCTTCGCGACGGCATTTTTTGCTGTTGTAGGTATCGGATTGGGAGCGACGGGATATCAGGCTCAGCTCGCATCGACACAATACGATCAAGCGGCCCAGTCCCGTGTCGATGCCCTGGTCTTGATGGCACTCTCCGAAGCCGAATCAGATCCGGTAAATGCGTTGAAACTAGTAATTGGGGCATGGCCTAAGGACAAGCAAAGCCCACACCCCACACCGTCGGTGGCTTTCGATGCTCTCAATACAGCTATAGCGCACACCCGTCCTCACAAAATCCTAAAGGGGCACGACGCTTGGGTTCGCAGCGTCGCGTTCTCTCCCGACGGACAGCGCATAGTCAGTGGGGGGGTTGATAACGCACTCCGCCTTTGGGACGGAAACACTGGCGCAGCCCTGGGTGAGCCCCTGCTCGGGGACGCTTCCGATATTTTCACTGTCGCTTTTTCCCCGGATAGCAAGCGCATCGTCAGCGGGGGTTACCACGGTAAGCTGCACATGTGGGATGCCACCACTGGCGAAGCACTGGGCGAACCTTTGCAGGGGCACAAGGCCAGTGTCCGCAGCGTGGCCTTCTCCCCAGACGGCGAGCGCATCGTCAGCGGGGCCGGAGACTTTACACTCCGTCTCTGGGACGCCATCAGCGGCAAGGCACTGGGCGAGCCCTTGAGGGGGCATGAGAGCCCCGTTTATAGCGTCGCTTTTTCTCCCGATGGTGATCGCATTGTTAGCGCAGGTGGCGATTCCACACTTCGCCTGTGGGATGCCAGAACGGGCGAAGCCCTGGGTGAGCCTTTGCGTGGACACAAGGGCAGTGTCCGCAGCGTCGCCTTCTCCCCAGAAGGCAAGCTCATCGTCAGCGGTGCTGAGGACGATACACTGCGCATATGGAACTCTGCCACTGGCGAAGTCCGGGGCGAACCTTTGCGTGGGCATGAAGGCAACGTCAGCAGCGTCGCTTTTTCTCCCGACGGCAAGCGCATAGTCAGCGGTGGCGAAGACGCCACGTTACGCCTCTGGGATGCTGGATCTGGGGCGGCTCTGGGCAAACCGCTTCGCGGTCACCAGGCCGGCATACTCAGCGCTGCCTTCTCCCCTGACGGGAATCAAATTGTCAGCAGTGCCGAAGAAAACACGCTTCGTCTCTGGGATTTACCTATTGGAGCGCCTCTGGGCGAGCCCATGGGCGAGCGCCAGGACAGGATTTTTAGCGTCGCTTTCTCTCCTGATGGTGGTCGCATCGTCAGCGGGAGTGCTGACGGCAAACTCCGTCTTTGGAGCACCAAAACCCAGTTATCCCAAAGCACGCCTTTCCGCGCGCATCAAGACAGAGTCCATAGTGTCGTCTTCTCACTTGACGGCAGTCGTATCGACAGCGTGGCCAAAGACGGTTCGCTGCATCAACTAGATTCGTTAACCGGCGATACCCTTGAGGTGGATCTTCGCGGCCACGGAGGCGCCTATTGGAGCGCTGCCCTTTCACCTAATGGCACACGAATCGTTGGTGGCGCAGGAGACGGCACTCTCCAACTCTGGGACGTTGCCACTGGCGAGCCTCTGGGCGAGGCCCTGAGCGGGCACCAGGCTGCAGTCCGCACTGTCGCTTTTTCTCCCGACGGTAAACAGGTTGTTAGCGGGAGCCTGGATCGGACGATCCGTATCTGGGATGCCGGCAACGGTAAAGCCGTGGGCGAGCCACTAGTTGTTCCGAATCAGACTTACAGTGCGGCGTTTTCCCCCAGTGGAAACCGAATTATTAGTGGGCACGGCGACGGTCAACTCTATCTCTGGGATGTCACCGCCGGTGCAATCCTCGGTAAACCACGGACCGCACATATCGGGCATGAGACAGGCACGGTTTTAACACTAGCATTCTCCCCTGATGGCAGCCGGATTATTAGCGGCGGTGGAGACGGCACCCTCCAACTATGGGATGCCGCATCCTTCACGCCTCTCGGCGATCCTTTTGTAGGGCATGAGGGTTGGATCCGCAGCGTGTCTTTCTCACCCGACGGCAGCCAGATAGTTAGCGGGAGCGACGATGGAACAATCCGCCTCTGGAGCAACCTTCCCTCCGGAAATATCATTCAAGTCGCCTGTCATTACCTACCTCGTGTCGACGGTCGCCCAGATATCTCGACTGATGGTTTGGCCGCTGAAATCGGAATCACGAATCTGACCTTGCCCGAAGACTGCGACGCCTTCGATCCCCTTCTCACCACAGAGGTATGGCGGTGAGCTTGGTCTTGCTGTTCACAGGGCACCGCATCGACACGATCGATCGACCTGCCCCACGCTTCCCGATCGCCAGAGCCCCATTTGTCGCCAGATTAATTGCCTCCGCCTTGCCTAAGGACGTGCAGGTGGGCATCAGCTCCGCCGCAAACGGCGGGGATATCTTGTTCTTGGAAGCATGCGCCGCCCGCGCCATACCCTGCCACATCATTTTGCCTTTCACGCCAGAGGAATTCATCCGACGTTCGGTCGCTACCGACGCCTCCGGCGATTGGGAGAAGCGTTTTCACCGAGCCTGGTCCGCTACTCCAGAGGAGCGCCGCTATATATTGAGCATACCAGCAGGTGTTGATCCCTATGTTGCCTGCAACGATGCCCTTCTAGCCCTTGCCTCTGCGCTCGGTGAACCACAGTTAGTCGCGCTCTGGGATGGAAAAGTTAGCGATGGTCCAGGCGGAACAGCAGACTTGGTCGCCAAAGCTCGCTCAGAAGGTTGGCCCGTCAAGTTGATCGACCCACAACAAGCAAAAATTAGGTAATCCGAAATCGGAGGGCTAGTTTGTTAATAGAAAGTCTCGAAATCGGGATTTTCAACAGCCCACACTTGCTAAGGAGCAACTCATGGAACGACTGCCGCAAAAACGCCTCCTCGCCCTTGATGGCGGCGGGCTAATGGGCTTGATCTCACTCGGTATCCTGCAGGAACTGGAAAACCAGCTCCGTGTTGCTCATGGTGGTGACGACAACTTCCGCCTTAGAGATTTCTTTCACTACATCGCAGGCACCTCTACCGGAGCCATAATTGCCGCAGGGCTAATGACCGGAATGCGGGTTGCCGAACTCCAAAAGCTATACACGAGCCTCGGTGCGAAAATGTTCACACCAGCCTCGCCGGTCAAGCTGATCCCATGGATTTTTTCAAGCAGAAAGTACCATCACGAACCGCTGGCAGAGCTATTGCGCGAAACTTTAGGTGCAGGCACGATTGCCGAACTTCAATCTGCAGGGGTGCTACCGACAGATAAGCACCTCATGATGGTCATGCACAATGTGAACACGGATTCACCATGGTGCATCTCAACCAACTCTGCATCGTATTACAATCAACAGAGCCACAAACAGTGCAACCTTAACTTGCCGCTATGGCTTCTCGTGCGTGCGAGCACCGCTGCTCCTGGATACTTCTTTCCCCAGGCTATTGAAATGGAGCCCGGCAATCCTGACTCATACCGGGTTTTTCAGGACGGCGGACTAACTCCACACAACAACCCAGCTCTCAAGCTTTTTCAGATGGCAACGTTACCTGAGTACCGCCTGGAATGGGATACGGGTGTCAATCGAATGTTGTTGGTCTCTATAGGGACTGGTCGGGTTGAGAATTTAACCGATGCCATTGACGATAATGGGACTGGTTTATGGCGCACCGCAGGTTCGGCTCCTGGCTGGCTGATGGCTGGGGCATCTGCAGAGAATGATCTAATGTGTCGGATGTTAGGGGAATGCAGGTTTGGCCCCAAAATTGATAATGAAGTTGGCCACGTCATGGGCACCAGCCCAAATGAAAAGCTCTTTAGTTATGTCCGATACGACACCCTTTTGACCGAAAATGCGCTGAAACATGCAGGTACGTCTTTGGGACTTTCGTCGATGAAAATGGATAAGGTCGAAGCGATTCCTGATTTTGTTCGCCTTGGAGCAGCTGTAGCTACACAGGTCGATTGTCCCGTCCATCTAAGGGGGTTCTTGTGAAAGGGCGTGCGGATCAGGATACCTGCTCAAGAAATTAGGCTTTGTTCAAACCAGTGGGCTCGCGTTGATAACTCCGCAGCGCGTCGAAACAGGAGCCGGAAACATCATGGGTAGAAAGCCGCAATATGAAAATTCATAGGTAGCCACACCCTCGCTGCATAATGCTCTTTAAAGTCGCATAAAATCCGATAAGAATTGAAACGAGGGTTTGGGAATGGCTTCAGACAAAATCAATGAAGAGCAGCCAAATACTCGTGAGGAGTTATTTCGCCTGGTGTGGTCCATGCCAAGCGAACAGGTAGCCGTCCATTTGGGAATTTCCGGCGTTGCGCTTGGCAAGCGCTGCGCGAAGCTGGCGGTTCCCAAACCACCAAGAGGTTATTGGGCAAAGTACAAAAATAGATCAGAGCGGCCAGTTCCACCGCTGGCGGCATACCAGGATTCAGTCAGAGCGAGGATAAACCGACAACCAGTTCAGCCGGGCCTGCATTTATCCCAAAGGCGTATGGAACTCTTCAAGAAAGCGGCTGATAAGGTTCTATCTGACAACCCTGAGTTAGGCCGCTACGAGATCAGAGGCTCAAGACTCATAAATATTGATCCGGCTTTAGCTACGGCAGCGTTGACGTCGGCGATAAATCATTTCCAGGATTACCTTCCCGAAACACCTTTCGTGGCGGCACGGCAGGTAACAGCTGGTTTGAGCGACGTGCTACTTCCCAAACTAGCCACCTATGTACTGGTATTTCCTAAGTCCGAGAACTCCGTCTGTCGAACCAGTAACGAGTTCATTCTTGTCCGAATTTCTGACGCTTTGCAGCGACACATCGCGGATGCTCACCGACTAATTGAAAAACTGCAGTTAGCATTCACGGCAATTCCATTGAACAGCTTGGAGTACTGTCAAAGCATTCGTTTCGTGCTATCTCCAACATCACAAGTGATAAGCAAGGCAGATATTTGCGTCTCAGCAACCGATGCCTGGTTGAGAATCGAGCAACAATCGCCCTTACACATCTACGAAACTTTACCAGTGCCCATAAAACAGCTCACTGCCCTCGCCTGCTTATCGGAAAAATCGCCGTATACGCACACTGATCCTGAGGTTCGAATTTATCGAGAGGATTGGGAGCTCCTCCAATCACTCATGGAAGCGGAGGATATTCACGAGATCGCATCATCCGTAGTGTATGACCTCCAAGACCAAGACCTTCAAGCAAAACTTATCCGAGCGATGAAACTCTGGTAGCCTGCCGAGCAGTTCCAGGCTCTACAAGTCTTGCAGGACGGCCTTGGTGAAGCTGAAAACCGGATTGAGCAGTGGGAATCGGAGCTCGCAATTGCCAAGCAGAAATTATGCACGAAAATACTTGGAATTCGTTTAGGCAATATTCTTCAGGTTATGCGACAGGGAATTTACGAACGTATTCACATAGAGCGTCTCGATTTCTTCAAATATGAGCACAGCATTACCTTCACAGCTCATGGGAAGCGGGTGAGAAAAGACGGCGTGATCGGTAAGCGCCGAGACACACTTTATTTAAAGTTACCCCATCAAATTGCATATGAGCTAACAGGGCACTCAAAATCCAGAGAACCCGTTCGTCAACCGCTGAAAACCTACCCATTTTACAAGTGGTCTTGGCAACGTTGACGGAATGCGGGAAGACCGCAACAATCGATATTTGCAAATGAGCCTCGGCTGAAGGGCGTCACTCGTCCCTGCTTTCGTTTCCAAAGAGCTTATAAGCCCATCGTTCAAATAAGTCAGCGAACGCATACGACATATTTAAGGTTTCACACTATTCAAACCCGTCTCACAACGAACCGCTCTAGCGATGCCCATTAACCTATTCATCCCATTGAGCAGCTTCTTGGCTACTTCTGAGGTACGTGGGCACGTCCATTCACTTTCTTGGACTTAAAGCTCCATTTTTAACCAGAAAATCTTCCATCGTGTCGCCTGGAGTGCTTTCAGCATCGCTATCGCCCTCCATCGCGTCTGCAATACATCGTTTGATCAGCTGCTCGACGGTAATCCCGCAAAGGCTGGCTTCCTCTCTGAGTGTATCCACGATGAGCTCGCGCTCATCGAATTCAATCCGAAAATAGATTTTCCGACTCATCGTGAACGCTCCTTACCAGCGTCTGCTAAAAGCACCGGAATTTGGTTGATTGTCGACGCGCAATGTGAAAGCTTTGCCCAGCCACAGGCGATGCTGGAAAATCGCGCCAACTTTTTGCCACATGACAACCTCCGCACCACCGTAGCGTTGCTGTTAGTCTCTAGCGCCATTTCTCCATGCCCGCAGAAGAAGCCAAAATGGCAAAACGAGCCCCCCAATTAGTAGCGCTTCAGGCTTGGGGTCTTCGGAATAATTTCTGATATCAATCGTAATGACGAATGAACTGATCCCCAGAATTATATGCATGGGCAGCCCAAGTTTATCGTCGAGCCAAGACCAGAAGAAGACCGCAACAAGAAAAAGCAACAGCGCATTGAGCGAACGATTCACGGAAACCGGATCAAGTATTTCTTTCAATATTGTTTGCCTCACTATGATCTACGCTGAATCAGCTTACCTAAAGTTGTTCTCCCAGCAACCTCCCAATATTTCCTTGCACCCCAGGGATTCTCTTGTAAGTTATGGCCGTAACCGACCACTAATCTGGAGGACTCAACCATGTTAAAAAATCTGAAGTCCCTCTTCTCCCGTGGGCGTGATCTAAAGCCGCACGAATACACCGTGTTTACAGTTAGCGAGGGGCGCGAGTACGTGACGCACGACGGGCTGGGATTAAAAAACCAGCAGCGCTTGGCGGGATCTGCCCCGGAATCCATGCACGACCTCGGAGACATACCTGTGGCTAACACTCCCTCAATAACGATCAGCGACGGTAATGACGAAGCCTTAGGTGACGATGAATCTCTGTTCGCCAGACGTCCAGGAGCCATTAACCTTGCCACAGGCCTTTTCATGCTGAATAACCTCGTTGATGTTGGAGGCAACCCTTACGGCATAAGTTACGAGGATGACATTTCCTCCAGCATGTTCCTCGACGACAACAGCATGGGTATGGATAACGGCATCGGTTTGGATGATGGTTTTGGCTTAAACCATGGTTCAAATATCGACAACGGCTTTGACTTCAATAACGACCTTTGATCGCTCCGCAATTTCGGCCTGTTGTGAGTCGTGATAATTCATCGCTTGAGGCCAGTGGGCGCACCTTGCTCCAGCCTTATATCCCAAGAAACGTTTATCACTGCAAGCAAATCTATTTGCTTGCTGCCCGAACAAACTAGTGTAAGGTAAATATATAAGCAGGCCAGCTGGGTTGAAAATCGCCGCTGATAACACCAGCAGGCATGCCATGAAAAACCTCCTTTCAGGGGCATGCCAAATTTTACCTACAAAAGGATTCGGAAATGACTATACAAGAGCTATCAGAACAGATCATAAAATCAGCAGAGACTATCAATGGATTTTATGAGGTCGAACTATCGATTCTTATTCGTACCGAAGGTGGCCAACGATCAAGGTTTTTAAGACTTCACTCAGATATCCAAGATCCGGAACCTAACTCTGACAAAGCTAAAGATAATAGTTGGTTTTAAAGACATATGAAAGAAACATACTTCTCTGTGTTCAGCGAACCGGAAGCTTTGCGAAATATTGCGAGTCGATTAATAAACGATAAATATCCAAATGCAGCATCAGGTCAAAGATCGGCCGACAGTAATAATCAAGATCAGACAATAATCTTTGTACCTTCGAACTCATTACAAGAAGCAATTGAATTTTCTAATTCCGGTGGATCTCTTATCTGGCTTGGAAGCTCTTTACGCAAAAAGCCAGACAGATTCCTCCGGCCGGCATTATCTATTCACGGAGTAAACTCTGTTTCTGTATGCCGTCATGCGATTTCCTATGCGCTGGATTTTATTATTAACTGCAGAAATTCACACTCATCAAGCTTAATTCTCTTGCCAAGCTTCATAAGATCGAAGTGCCACTCGCCATTAGATAACGAGCAACAGCCCTCGACTTTAGGACTCTAAATGGGAGTCAGTCTCTTAATCATCGCTAGGTTTTTCCGGTCCCCCGCCAGTAACACATCTAACTAACTACTCAGCCCTCCCCCCTGAGTTACCGCTTAAATACGGTATCTCACGGGGGGCCTGGGGGTTACAGCCCGATATTTTTACGAAACGCAGTACGTTGTTCTTCCGTAAATTCGCTGGTCTCGGGCTGGTGGTTCGGAAGCTCCGGAATGTCAAGATTATTTCTGATAGCTTTTTCAAGCGATCTATCAGTGACATGCTCTCGGGTCATGTCAAACAACGCTTGATGACATTTATGAATTAACGAAAGCTTTTCATTGATCCGACGGACCCTCGCAAACCTTTGTTCAGTGGCTAGGATTACCCGTTTTTCATTGGCACTACAGCCCTTGAATCGTGTGCTTGGCATTCTGTAGTCAACAAGCTCGGAAGTCGACAGCGGGTCTGAATATAACCGTTTTCCCTGGAATTTCCGCCAGCGGATGATTACCGACGTCTGCCCCCGCTCAACTGCACAAATATGCTGCCAAAATTTAAAATCTTTATCATTTTTTTGATAAAAATCTCTCATCCGCTTGTGTTCATCGACGATCCATTCGGCATGCAACATCAATGTAGACAGAACATCGAGCAATTGGTCCTTACTGACAAACCGTGCTTCTTTGATGACCTGATTAAGATGCCAGTCGGCATTTTCTTTTTTCATGAATAATGACCTCAGTTTTTAAGTACCAAGATCATGATAAACCGGACAATTTGTTTTTTGGCTTGTCTAATTTCACTAAAAATCTAAAAACTCGTGACCGTGCGAGTAATCCACCGTTTAAACGAAGTTTTAGGTGAAAACTTTATTCTACAATCGCCTTCAGCAAAGCATCCCTCGCGTCTTGGTAAAATTGAATATCAATTTTAGTGGCCATTTCATCCGATAGGTCATAAAGCTGTCTACGCGCAGACACAGGCATAAGCAAAACTCTGGCACCTTTCTCTACTGCCAACTCAGCGATGTTCACAGGGCTGTTAATCGTCTCAATAGATCCACCTAGGTTGATCTCACCGACGATAATCAGACCGCCTCTGACCGATTTCTTCAGAAGGCTCCCGCACATTGCCACCAGGGCGGCGACGCCAATTTTTGCCCCCTTCTTGGCAGCGTCAAATGCTCTTAGCTGAACAGTGAATTCGTGAGCCCTAGGATCCCTGTCTCCAATTAGCTGAGCTGCTCGGGCATATAGGTTTTGCTCGGCATAACGCATCGATTCTTTGAAGGCAGGAGGTGCAGGATTGTTCAGAATCTTAACGCCTGAACCAGGTCCCTCATTTACTTCAATTCGGTAAAGGCCAGCATTATCGTCAATCTCTTGACCACCCTCACTGATCGTCCAAATCTGCCCAGGCTCTAATGGGTCGTCGCCAACTTCGTTATCGGAGCGCAGCTCAGGCGTAGCGACAAACTTCTCTACCCCGTCCTCACCGATGAAATAGCTGAAGTGAGTGTTTCGGTACTCTGCTGCGCCGATGCGTTTTTGCTGTTCTTTAACCCTTCTGCGCACCTCCAAACCTAGCCGAGTAGCCCAATCTAGATCTTCATCGGATACAGTCATCTCAGGATCTGGATACAAGAGTTTCAACAACCCCGACACGGTTTTGTTGACCGCATTGGTGTCGCGTCCACTGAGGGCACCACCGAGGTGAACTCGGTTTTGCATCGCAGAAACTCGGCTTTCAAAACGCAGGCGACTCATACACTCGGAAAAGAAATCACTGACTAGTCCAAAATGGTCTGTAGTCAGGTCCATGCTCATCTTTGGCACGTCCCAACCGGGCAAATAGGCGTGAATGCGGTCCATCCAAGCTGTGTCGTCACGCATTTCCGCTGGTAACGGCCCAAACAAGTGCCCAACCCTTTGCTGGTGTTCCACGTCGACATCAAAGTTGCCAACAAACACCATAGAGCCATCTGCGCGAATACTCTCTTTGCCGCGACTAAACTCGCCAGATTCCATGTAGCCTTTCATGATATTGATGCCTTCTTTGGTATCAAATGAGATACCCCCGATTTCATCAAAACATACGACATCGTATTGGCAGACCAGTCCGCGCTGACCATTCGCATTATTCACGAACATTTTGGCAATCGTTGCCTTACCGCCAGAGATCAAATGAGCGTAAGGAGAAACTTGCTGGAACAAATGGCTTTTGCCCGTCCCCCTTGGGCCCAATTCAACCAGGTTGTAGTTTCTTTCAACAAAAGGAACCATACGCAGAAGAATGGAGTCTTTTGCTCGATCTGTTAGCGCTTGGGGTTCAAGTCCAATCGATCGAATGAGCATGTCCCGCCATTCTGCGCTGGAGAAAGCTGGCCGAGCCTCTGCCATAACATCCAGCACATTTCGCTTGGAAAGCTGAATGGGCCGAATCTCAGAAATACCAAACGCGTGACCTTTCTCCTCGGCAATGAGGGGGTCGTAAACTAATGTGACCTCCGCATAAAAGCCCCCAGTTAGCAGGCGCTCGTTATCATCCACTAACTTGTCCGGTATACGCACACGATTCAAGTTAATGCTTGGCAGTGCAGCAAGGTAGCCTTGCTCTTTTTCAACAAAGCGTGCGCTGACCAAATCTATCAGCTTAACGGAACCTTCCTTGTACGCCCTGGCTTTGAAAAGCTCCTCCTCGCCCGCTCGAACCGTTCTGGAAGCAAGCTGTCTCTGAACAATTTCCAGTCCCTCTTCGATCTCCTCTGGATCTGTGCTGGCGCAATACCGACCCAACATGAACTCAACCACATAGGTAGGCACGGGGAACTGGCGCGCGAAGGTTCTGACCAAATCTTTGCGGACGATGTAGCCTTCAAAGGCATCAGCAGTCTTTCTGTCCAGATCATCAAGTTCCACTACTCGTCTCCTACCAATGTTGGTTTTTTAGCCAGCACGTTTTCTTTGTCATCCAGCAAGACTAAAACTGCAGAAGCTTGTTCGTACTGATCATCCAACATCAAGCTGCAGCGCCCATCCTTCAGCGGCTTGCGTTTACTTATCTCCGACGCCGGGTCACCCGGATGAGTCCGAAGCACCGCCACAACGGAATCAGCCTCTGTGTCACCCTTAATTTTGCATACCAGCCCCAGCCAACGAATATCTGTGATCGTTGCGGTTACCGAACCAGCAGCTGATGGTTCTTTTGCATTAACAACCTCAATCACCGGCGTATAGCATTCTTGCAGGCTTAGGCCTCCGTGGTCATAGTGTTGACCGGCCTTGAAACTGCGAGCTCCGGGCGCCATCGCGATGCTTACATCCTTGTTCCAATACCATGGGACCTGTAAGAACCCACTATCAACAGACTCCTTCAGAAGCGCACAACGGCTCCAACGCGTCTCCGTTAAGTATTTGGGCAGATCCACTTTGGCCATGGTATCGGGCGTTAACATCCAACCGTGATCAGTGACGATTCGAATCTTTTTCCATCCTGCTGCCAACAACTCTTCAACGCGCTCCACAATTTCACCCAACAAAGGATTAATGCGAGCCGCCAGCTTCAACTGCTTTACATGGCCTTCTTTATCTATGTCGCCACTTTGCACCCACGCATTGCCAGATGGATTGCCAGTTTCGCCTTCAGAGAGGTATTCCCAGCCTTTGTCCGCTAAATATTTTTTCAAGTAATAGGATGAAAACGGCTTGTCGTCATCTTTTAGTCCAGGCTGAAAATCTTTGTCGCTGACTCTACCTGTTATTCTTTCATGGACCGGGGTAATCGCAGCCTTAGCCGTTGCTGTCACAGAGGGTAAAGCGGCCCAGTCGTGGCCAAGCGAAACCTCCCCCAGAGATTGGAGCCGGTCCTTGAGCCGATGAGCGATATCGAAACGCAAGCCATCCACAAAAAAGACCAACTCGCCCCCCGCCTGATAATTGGTCGTTGCCTCTTTGGCAACCGTTTCATCGGCATACCCTTTAGTCTTTACAAGCGTTTGGAAGGAACGAGTAACTTCTTCTAACCAGGGTGTGTACATAAGCGCCAGGAGATTTTGGACCAATTCCTGGTGGCCCGGTTTTAGCGAGCAAGCTAAAGCCTGTAGAACTTGGTTATCGGCCTGCCAATAAGTCTCACGATATTGCTCTCCCATCTCTTCAATGCTGATACCGGAGTATGTTTTCTGTGTAAGCTCTGACACGTGGTTCAAAGCCTTCAACACGCCAGCCAGAGGTGACAAGTCAAGGCCATACCAAATCCAGCTACGTCGTTTACCATGTTGCTTTTCGAGCTTTAGGATACCGTTCCTGACCTCGTCCGGCCCGAGCTTTAAAAGGCTCTGAAACTCCTGCTCTAGACGCTGCTCTTCAAAATCATTAATGGCGGGATAGCTGCTACCATCCGCCGCCAAATCGGGCTCTACCTTCATCAATAGCTGAGGTAAATCCGGGTAGTGATGGCAAGTTTCCTCATAGCGTTGCCATACTCCATCCCATACGCTTTGGTGCTCGCATAGCAATTCAGCTGCGACTAATACGCCGTCTCTGTCAGGGCTGAAGTGATATTCGGTTTCCCATATCCCGGCCAGGGTTTCCCAACGTTTTTCATCCCATCGCTCGCGTGCTTTGCCGGGATCATTCATCCAGCTAAGCAAGTCCCGCACCGGATCGCTAGACACCAATTTATTGAAGTCCGGCGCTTCCAGGCGACGATTCGTTAAATCTTCTCGCTCGCTCTCAAGGATTTCAGGCAACACTTTCAGCATCGCACTTTGGGTGTTGTCATCGCGGGCGACGTCTAAGCCCGCGCCCCCATTTGCAGACACTAGAAAGGCATTCACCGTCCAATCTCTACCGGAATTGCTGTAAATCCACCAACACCCACGATACTGCAACTCAGCGAGCGGCTTTAGGTGATCGGGACAACTTGCAATCGCTCGAAGATCCCGACGCTCGACGCCAGGAAGATAAATAATCGGGGGACGATCCTGTGGAAGCTCAAACTCCGGCAAGGCATTTTCAATGACACATTTAAGCCAAATCGCCGGGCCCTGCCGTTTCTCCGGGGCGTATTCCCCAAATACCACCAACTCTGGCATTGCCGCCTGTAACAGCGGCAGCGCACTTTCCCATTGCCGCAGCTTATCAGTCCACAAAATAACGCTGGGCGAAGCCTGGATATTTGAGTTATGGGCAGAGCTTGCTCTTACCTCTTCGGCGAGTGCATCGATAAGCTTCATGACGAGCTTTTGGTCTCACTGTCGGCTGAAAGGGGATATTTAGTGATAACTTTATCGACCAGAGCATGTGTTCTGGCCTTTATCTTGTCGACCGTCCAGGAAGTTTCCTGAGCCAATTGCTCGTTCAGATACAAACCGTTGTTATATCCAACCTTTCGGCCCTTACCGTCGGTCCGGTTCTGTTTCTCTTCAAAGCTCTTGTTTCCCAACGCACTGTTGTAACCTGAGATCGTCAAATTACCCAAGCAATGAGCGTAGGTTTCCCGATACTCTTTGGCTTTGGCTGCGTCACCGTTAGCAATCATATCAATCCAGGATTTGGGAATGTTCTCCCCTTGGGGCAGTATGTGCTCGATGGTCCAAACGTACTGTTTTCCCTTCAAGGCCCACAGATTGACCTCAGTCTCTCTTGTCATCCGCTCTTCTTCCATAGCGCATAAAACAAACCGGCAAACCGCCTTGTTTTCTTCATAGATCGGACCTTCAAGGCTCTGCCTAAACTGCTCGTCGGACGCACTTTGACCGACCAGTTCCGCACGAATAACGTCGACCACCTCATCGGATTTCAAAGTCCTCACTTGTTCCGCAACGTCCATGAAGATCTTAGTGAGGTCTCGGGTGGGCGGAAGGTCGGTGGTATTCCTGCGCACAAAGAATGTGATCAGGAATTCGACAACCTCTTCCAGATGCGAGGAGGTCAACTCAAGTTCGTCTTGCTTATCGAACAGCACCATCAAAAGAAGGTACGCACCCGCCCCCTGAATTCGCTCCAAAGACAGCAACAGCTTGGATAGCCTCGGCTGCTGCGGCACTTCCTCATAACTGACAATGCGGGCGTAATGCTCCGAGAGGCGGATCATATCGATGAGGAACTGCGCAGCGTCGTGACTGATCAGCTTTTCATAGATTTGCATCAGATTCGATTTGGTGGCGACTGGGCGCGAAACGACCTGCCTTAGATCCGGTTTGAAGGCATTGTAGTACTGACGAAAAAACCGTTCCTGAATAGCATAGTCATCGCCCAGGGCATCCATCACACGCTTCCAGCGATTGTATTGCTTATCGATACTGCCCTTTTCTTTGTCTTCAAGCGCTGCCAGCAGCTTATTTTTTATCAAATCAATGGCGGTTAGCGGAATGCCCCGATTGTTCAGGGACTCAAACAGTGTGTACGCATCGGAGTGCCCGGCCACTTCTATTTTGACCAAAGTTGCGGTGTTCACTTTCTCCAGCAATTGCAGCAGTCCACTTTCGGCCGACTCAGCCTCTTCTAAGTACTGGTCAATGCGATCCGTAAAATGGCGAAACGCTTTAACTACTCTGCGATTGCCAGCATTGGCTACCGAATCAGCTTCCTCAAGAACCCCGGCTTGATGCAGCACGGAGTAGAAGTCTTGCTGGTTGCTATTTTGCACTTGGGGCACCAGCCTGGGCTGATCCGTTTGCTTTTTCAGCACTAACTTGTGCTTTAGGTTGTAGAGCTCTAGCTGCAGTTCCATCTTGGACGGATCCATCAGCTCAGATAACTTCTGATAAATAGCAGCCAACAACAGGGAGATGGTGGTCATCCGCTGTTGCCCATCGACGAGCTCTAGCTCCTGGATCGCAAGGGCATCCTGAGCCTGATTGATACAGATAATCGAACCCAGAAAGTAGTTGGGGTCATTCTCCAAAAGGTCATCAAAGAGCGCATCCCACTGACCTCTCCCCCACGTGTATTCGCGCTGATAGCGAGGGATCATGTAGACAACGCCACTTTCAATATCCAGCAGCGTCGACATCGGGTAATTGTAAACAGACTTAATCATAAAACGGCACCATGCCTGGCTTTGACTTTAGAGCTCCGCAATCATCTCTGCTGATTCCACGAAGTCTCCTAAATAATCTTCAAAACGGAATTCCCGGTGTTCAATCTGTTGCACAAAATCGTTAATCCAGTCTCCGGCTTTATGCTGCATGGCGTCCATGATCGCTTCAGGCGCAATTACTCCCGTGGGCCGACTGGCATAATCAGTCAGCGTGTTGAGTGCGGCGTAACCGTGCTCGCCCATTTCGGCAAAATACTTGGTTGTAAGGCTGGAAATCTGGTTACGAAAAGCTAAAAGGTCCGCAGCCCGCCTGGCCTTGATCTCCTGCCCTTTTTGAACGCGAACATCAAAAACCTTACAAGCCAGCGGTAGCATATATTTCGATGGAACATGGTAGCGCTGGAGATTGCGAAGCTGAGAGACAAATTGGGATTCTAGCGACTGAATTTCTTCAAGATTCTCTGCCCAGCGCTTGAGACTATCATCCAGAGAGCGAGTATGGGCAAAGCTTATTTCGACGCTCTTGCTTCCAAAAATCAGACCGTTCAGACAAACCCATCGACAGAAACCCAGCTCGTATTTCAACCTTCTGGTGCGGTTGTAGCTATTGGTAATCCTTACAAATGGCGTCCACCGGTCATTTTCCCAGGGTTCAAAGTCACTCTCGGAGTGAACCAAATCTATGTGACAAAAAGATCGAGTTCGCGGCATGGTGACGTTGAGGCACTGCATGTTCTCCAGAGTCGTCATCTGGAACACGATTTTCATGGCATCGGCCGCCAGCTCGTACGCCGCTTTGTTCGTTACCAATTTATAGTCTGCAGTAACGACAGCAAACGCTGTGCCCTTCTCTAGGTCGACAACCGCTTGGTGTCGGGCCAGTTTCTGGTAACCGTCACTA
>Ga0307943_1000734_pt1 | contig 18751 bp, 16 predicted proteins | sample OrgLakmetagen177_FD_203149 | JGI IMG/M metagenome (GOLD analysis project Ga0307943, IMG submission 203149) | Saline water microbial communities from Organic Lake, Antarctica - #177 | ecosystem: Environmental > Aquatic > Non-marine Saline and Alkaline > Saline | place: Antarctica: Organic Lake... | reverse complement strand
ACCCGGATTTCCGGCAAAACCGTGATCGAAGTGGTCACTGAGGGCATTCTCACGCGCCTGATTCAGTCAGACCCTGCGCTGGAGAATTACGCCGTCGTGATATTCGACGAATTCCACGTTTTACTGATTCGTGATTAAGGTTCCCTATCTTGTCAAAATCTCAACGATAAGCTCACTGAAGCTAATGGTGTTAAGTGAGTAATTCTGCATATCTGGAGAACGTCCAAAAGAAGGGAAAAATTACTTAATTTACTAGACGAATATTCCGAAGTGTCTTGTTGGGTACGTTCTCGTTTTATCCCTCTAGTTTGAGCTTAGCCTGTCACCTCCGTCACCCGACTGCTAAACTAAGCCGGTTGATTGGTAAAAGTTTGATTAAATTCAGTGTTTTAGGCCAACTCATGGGTGTCGTTCTCGATGAATGCAGTTGAAATCGAAGAAGCAATATCTGATCTGGCAACGCAGCCATTCGACAAAGACGAATTCCCCTTCGCCTTTCTCCGGGCTTTTGGCAACAAAGAAACCACCATCAAGCGGCTGAGGGCCGGTACTACCAACAAGTCCGACCTCGACGGTGTGTTACAGACCAATAACATACACGTAGCGGTTACCGAAGTTGGGCTAGTCACTCACATGCTGAGTGCGCTCAAAGAAAGTCCAGCGACAACCAAGGCCAAAGCTAGATTTATTCTCGTTACTGACGGTGCTGACTTCGAGGCTGAAGATCTGGTAACGGGAGAGACGGTCGCCTGCGAGTACCAACAGTTTCCCGACCACTTCGGTTTCTTCCTTCCGTTGGCTGGCATATCCACCGTTAAGCAACTGCGGGACAGCTCTTTTGACATACGGGCTACCAGCCGCCTGAATCGCCTTTATGTAGAGCTGTTGAAAGATAACCCCGACTGGGGTGGCAGTGAACAGCGCCATGAAATGAATCACTTCATGGCCCGGCTGATCTTCTGCTTCTTTGCTGAGGACACGGATATTTTTGCCGGTGAAAGCCTGTTCACCGACACCGTGGAGCAGATGAGCACCCGGGATTCGTCCAATACCCACGAAGTGATCAGCGAGGTCTTCCGGGCCATGAATACCTGGGGCGCTGATCGGCAGGCTTCGCAGCTGCCAAGGTGGACGGAGCGCTTCCCCTACGTAAATGGCGGCTTGTTCTCTGGCAGCGTTCAAGTTCCGATGTTCAGCAAAATAGCCCGTTCTTATCTGCTACACATTGCTAATCTGGATTGGACTCAGATAAACCCCGACATCTTCGGTTCGATGATCCAGGCCGTTGCTGATGACGAGGAACGTGGCTCTCTGGGAATGCATTACACCAGCGTGCCGAACATCCTCAAGGTGCTAAACCCGCTGTTCTTGTATGATCTTCGGGAGAGGTTGGAGGAGGCCGGTGATAGCCCTCGCAAGTTGCTCAATCTCCGTAATCGCATGTCCAGGATACGCGTGTTCGATCCGGCTTGCGGCTCTGGAAATTTCTTGGTGATCGCCTACAAGCAGATGCGCGAGATTGAGAACGAGATCAATGAACGGCGGGGTGAAAGGGGGCGGAAAAGCGATATTCCATTGACGAATTTCCGGGGTATTGAGCTGCGGGACTTCTCGGCGGAGATTGCTCGGTTGGCACTGATAATTGCAGAGTATCAGTGTGATGTCCTCTATCGGGGACAGAAGGAGGCTCTTCAAGAATTTCTGCCGCTTGATGCTGAGAATTGGATCACTTGCGGTAACGCATTGAGATTGGACTGGCTGACAGTGTGCTCCCCCACTGGTAGTAATATTAAACTAAGTTCGGATGATCTTTTTGAGACTCCCTTGGATCAGACAGTAATTGATTTTGAAAATGAGGGAGGAGAAACATACCTCTGTGGCAATCCGCCGTATCTAGGATCAACGTGGCAGAGCAAAGATCAGAAAGAGGATCTGCGAAGGCTCTTTGACGGTCGAGTGAAAAGCTGGAAATCGCTCGATTATGTTGCTGGGTGGTTTATCAAGGCAGCCGATTACGGGCGCCATACGCCTAGCTCAGCAGCGTTTGTATCGACAAATTCAATCTGCCAGGGGCAGCAGGTGCCGATACTCTGGCCGCTGATTTTCAAGACCGGCCACCAGATAGTCTTCGCGCATACGAGCTTTAAGTGGGCAAACCTAGCGAGCCACAATGCAGGGGTAACGGTAGCCATTGTGGGTATCTCCAATCTCATAGGCTCCAAACGTCAGTTATTTGTTCAGTCTTCAGAAGATCTTGGTAGTACCTTTGACCAACAAACCTCGGTTTCTTATGACGGTACCGTCTGCCGGACCGTGCCAAATATAAATGCCTATTTGATCGCCGCGCCAGATGTCATTGTGAATAAAGCCTCGAAGCCCTTGTCTGGTCTGCCTGAGATGAGTTTTGGCAATAAGCCGGTAGACGGTGGGCATTTGCTCTTAACGAAGGCTGAGGTTTATCAGCTGGGGTTGACAGATCAACAGCGAGAGAGGTTTATTCGAAAAATATACGGCTCAGCAGAGTTTATTCGCGGATTGGAGCGTTATTGTCTTTGGATTGATGATCACGATTTGGGTGAAGCCATTGCGATTGATTCAATCCGATCGCGGATACAGGGCGTGCGATCCACTCGTGAGGCAAGCCGAGACAAGAGCGCAAATGAGATGGCCAAACGCGCGCACCAAATGCGCGAAATGAACATTGGCAAGTCACACTCAGTTGCATTGCCATGCGTTTCTTCAGAAAACAGAAGATATTTACCTGTTGGGCTCATCGATGGTAGAGCTACAGTTACCAATCTTTGTTTTGCGCTTTACGATGCCCCTCTTTGGACTCTAGCGCTTTTGGCTTCTAGGCTTCACCTCGTATGGATCACCACGATCTGCGGGAAGCTGGAGACTCGCTATCGTTACTCAAATACTATGGGCTGGAACACATTCCCGCTCACTTCGTTGACAGAGAAAAATAGAAATGATCTGACAAAATGCGCTGAGGAAATCCTTTTAGCCCGCGAGGTTCATTTCCCGGCCACGATTGCTGAACTTTACGCCCCTAAAAACATGCCTCCTGGCTTGCGGGAGGCTCATGAACGCAATGATGAGGTTCTTGAGCGTATCTACATAGGTCGTCGATTCAAAAACGATACAGAGCGGCTGGAAAGGCTGTTTGACCTCTACACAAAGATGACGGTTTCCTCTCCCTCGAAAAGTAAGATTAAGCGTGGGACAGCCCAATGAGCGAAAACGTGTTATTTCAAATGTGGGAACCCTTCCGCCAATCGTTGCTTGCTGCCCACTTTTTCTACGTTGAGCAGGCGAGAAAACGTTTGCTATCTCAGTTTAAAGATATCGAAAGTGAGGCTGACAGGGCTGCTGAGGATTGGTTAGACGACCACTCTCACCGATACAATCCAGAGATTCATGATCCTGGCGATTTTGAAGAACGAGCCTGTGACGCTGGTATTGAGTTCTACCAACTTTTGACCGATATGAGAGATCGAACCCGGCTGAGTGTGGTTTCAGGCATTTATCATGAGTGGGATAAACACTTCAGGCAGTGGATAGCTGATGAAATTCACCATTGGCATGTAGGTGATGCCGTCGCTTTCAAGGTGTGGACTGTAGACTTCGGAAAGCTAACGGACTTAATGGCTTCGCTCGGCTGGAAGCTCCGTGGTAAAGCTTACTTCGATAAGCTGGACGCTTGTCGGTTGGTGGTGAATGTTTACAAACACGGCAAAGGTAACTCTCTGGATGAGTTGAAATCAAATTATCCTGAGTATCTTTCTGACCCATCAAATGATTTGAAAGGCCCTTTTGGGGGCATGGATTTTCTGGATCACAATCATTTATTCATCAGTGATGAGCAGTTGCAGGAATTCAGCGATGCCATTGTCTCTTTTTGGAAGGACGTACCCAGTAACATTTTCGACAGGGAAGGCATAACTGCGCCTGCTTGGTTTGAAAAAGCTCGATCTAAGGATCTCGGTGACGCGCACTAGAGCCAGGGACGCTGAATAGATCGTTGATTTGATTCTCTTTACCTCTGACGATGAATTAGCATTAGAGGCAACTGTCAATGAATCCTTTACAGATCGAACTGAGGCTAACTGCCACGCCTTGTATCCCAGATAAAAACCAGACCGGGATTAAAACAGGAAGTACCCAATGACCAAAACCGTTCCGTCCGTTTCAGTCTCTTATGCACGTAATGGCAGCTCTACCAAGTCTAACGAGCTGGGTATGCGGCCAATGCAAGAGCGTGCCTTTGAGCGGCGGGGAGAGCAGTACCTGTTGATCAAATCGCCACCCGCGTCGGGCAAGAGCCGGGCCCTTATGTTCATCGCGCTGGACAAGCTACACAACCAAGGCCTGAAGCAGGCGATTATTGTGGTGCCGGAGAAGTCCATAGGCTCTAGCTTCGCCGATGAGCCCTTGACCAAGTTTGGTTTCTGGGTGGATTGGCATGTAGAGCCGAAATGGAATCTGTGTAACGCACCAGGCTCCGACAACGGCGGTAAGGTGAAGTCAGTTGGTGCCTTCCTTGCAAGTGACGATAAGGTGCTGGTGTGTACCCACGCAACCTTCCGCTTTGCTGTCGATCAGTTTGGTATCGAGGCGTTCGATGATCTCCTGATTGCGGTAGATGAATTTCACCACGTTTCAGCAAATCCGGATAACCGACTGGGCTCCCATCTGGGGCGCTTTATCGCCCGGGATAGGGTCCACATCGTGGCAATGACAGGTTCTTACTTCCGGGGTGATGCGGAGGCGGTGCTGGGCCCAATGGATGAGGCCCGCTTCGATACGGTCACCTACACTTATTATGAGCAGTTGAACGGTTACGAGTATCTGAAACAGCTCGATATTGGCTATTTCTTTTATTCCGGCTCCTATTCGGACAGCATCCTAGAAGTGCTGGACCCTAACGAGAAAACGATTGTCCACATTCCCAATGTGAACTCCCGTGAGAGTACGAAAGACAAGATCCGGGAAGTCGAGCACATTATTGAGGAGCTTGGAGACTGGCAGGGTACTGACCCGGAAACGGGGTTCCAGTTAGTCAAAACCTCAAGCGGTAAGGTGCTACGCATTGCGGACCTCGTCGATGACGATGCGTCCAAGCGGGACCGAGTTTCCATCGCGCTGAAAGATTCCAACCAGAAGAATAACCGTGACCATATAGACATCATTATTGCTCTGGGCATGGCCAAAGAAGGCTTTGACTGGATTTGGTGTGAGCACGCTTTGACCGTGGGTTACCGTTCGAGCCTGACTGAGATTGTGCAAATCATCGGCCGTTCCACTCGGGATGCCCCAGGCAAAACCCGCGCCCGTTTTACCAATCTCATTGCAGAGCCGGATGCCTCGGAACAGGCGGTAACGGAAGCGGTGAACGACACTCTCAAGGCTATTGCTGCCAGTTTGTTGATGGAGCAGGTGCTGGCTCCTCGCTTCGAGTTCAAGCCTAAAGCAACGGCTACTAGCCCAGTTGAGGGCTACGACTACGGTGAAGACGGCTACGACCCCAATAAATGCAACGTAGGGATCAACGATGAGTCTGGTCAGTTCCAGATAGAGATAAAGGGCCTGGCCGAGCCAAAGAGCAAAGAGGCATCCCGTATCTGCACAGAAGACTTGAACGAGGTGATTGCCAGCTTTGTTCAGGACAAGAACACGATCGAGCGGGGCTTGTTCGATGAAGAGATGATTCCGGAAGAGCTTACCCAGGTCAGCATGGGCAAGATTATCAAAGACCGGTACCCGGAACTGGATGAGGATGATCAAGAGGCCGTTCGGCAGCACGCGATTGCTGCGTTGAATTTGACCCAGCAGGCCAAACAGGCGTTACTTGAAACCATTGGTGGCGATGAAGATGCTGGTGGCGAATCGAGCACCAAGCCTAATACGGCGCTGATAGCGGGTGTACGAAAGTTCGCCATGGACGTAACGGAGCTGGATATCGATTTGATCGACCGTATTAACCCATTTAGCGAAGCCTATGCCATTCTGGCTAAGACCATGAGTGAGGATAGTCTTAAACAGATTGCTTCGATCATCTCAGCAAAACGCACAACCCTGACTCCAGACGAAGCTAAAGAGCTGGCGATTCGTGCTGTCAAGTTTAAGAGGGAGCGGGGTCGCCCGCCTTCCAGTACCTCTCAGGATGCCTGGGAGAGGCGAATGGCCGAGGGTGCTGCTGCATTCATGAGATATCGAGAAGAGGACCGCTACGATGGATCTTGATGAGCTCAGTGCAGAGTTACAGGACTTCGCCCAGCCAAAGAAAGAGAAAAGTCGTAGTGCCCGAGAAGAGCGGATCATTGCGGGCTTTGAAGAGATTCAGCGATTTGTGGAAGAGCATGGCCGCATTCCACAGCATGGCGAAGACAATGACATCTTCGAGCGTTTGTATGCCGTGCGCCTCGATCGGATTCGTACCCTGGAGGAATGCCGAGAGCTTTTGGCTGACGTTGATCATCAGGGACTATTGGATGGCAAGGCAGCTGTTCAGAACGAGCCTGTAGAGGAGATGGATGACGAGGAGCTGCTTGCGGAGCTTGGTGATTTGACTCCCGGTGGCGGGCTCACCGAGTTACGACACGTTCGCTCTACCGCAGAAAAACGGGCGGTAGAAGATATTGCGAATCGTACCAAGTGTGAAGATTTCGATCGGTTCAGGCCACTGTTCCAGCAGGTGGAGGCAGAACTCAAAGCAGGGATTCGTGAAACTCGTCGATTCGGACAAGATGCCAGTATTGAGAAGGGCAATTTCTTTATCCTGAATGGCCAAATGGTTTTCGTTGTAGAAGTGGGTGAAGTGTTCAAGGCGCCCAACGGTGACAACGATGCCCGGCTGCGGGTGATCTACTCCAACGAAACAGAAAGCGACATCCTGCTCAGATCCCTGCAACGCGCTCTCTACAAGGACGAAACCGGTCGTCGGGTTACCGAGCATGATGCCGGGCCGTTATTCCGGGATACCTGGGATGACGGTGACGTAGAAAGCGGGACTATCTACGTGCTTCGGAGTAAGTCGCAAAACTCCTTCGTAGCTGAGCATCAAGAGCTTATCCATAAGATTGGTGTAACCGGTGGCAAGGTGGAGACACGCATAGCTAACGCTGAGAAAGATGCCACGTATCTGTTAGCCGAAGTGGATGTAGTGGCCACCTATAGATTGGCTGGGATCAACCGAACCAAGTTGGAGGCGTTGCTTCACCGCGTTTTTGCTCCCGCCCAGATAGATCTGGAGATAAAAGATCGGTTCGACCAGCCTGTAAAGCCCAGAGAGTGGTTTTTAGTGCCGCTTTCGGTGATTGATGAGGCAGTTGAGCGGATTCGGGATGGGGCAATCACTAAGCTTGTGTACGACCCGAAGCAAGCTCGGCTCATACAACGTTTTGGCGGTCCTGAAACCTCTCAGGAAGCTAATTCAGGGTCTTAAAGCAGTTTTTTGTCGAAAAGTGGATTCATTCAGTAAAAATCTTTGCGGACACAAGCCCAGAAATTTGTTCCATTTAATCGGGAGCCCGCCTGTAGCGCGGCTTTTCGAGAAAAGTGTGAATTTTGGTACGGAAAAGTGTGGAAGTTGGTTTTAGTCTTTTGCTTGGCCTGTTTCAGTATTGCTTCCTTTCGCAAAATACCACTAAGATATTGTTTTTATTTCTATTTATCCGAATTAAAGATTTTCAAAAAACAGCTATTAATGAAGATTTTGAGCGAAAAGTGCGGCGTTTTGGTTCTTTTGTGAAACTAATGTGGAATCCGCTGGATCTAATGTGGAATCCGCTGCTATACGCAAAGCACCATCACTTTACGTGAAGTGGCAAAAATCAAAGGTCAATGATGATCGGCGGGTTGGTCGGTTTGTATCGAGCTGTGCATGTACTTGCGTTCGCAAACTTCAGCCCATCGCTTTCTCTTTGAGCGAAGCCATACCCTTCATGAATGTGACCGAACACATGCGCCTTCAGCTTCTTCAGTTGCTCAATGCGCTGAAAAAGCGGGTAGCAGCCGACGTGCTCTGCATCGCGGGGTACATAGTCAAAAATGCGCCAGGGCGGGCCGTGGGTGATCAAAACCTCTACATCGTCCGGAATCAGGGCTCTGTGTTGCGCCATCTCCGCTTCTGTCGAATTGAACGCCATATCTCTATAAAAAGGAGTCCAGGGCGAGCCAAAAAACTTCACTCCTTCAATGACCACCGCCTGGTCTTGAAGGTAGCTGATCCCGTTTTTCTCACACATCTCCCTTGCCCAGGTCGATGCCGGATGCAGCTTCTGAAAAGAATAATCGTGGTTGCCAGCCACCAACACCTTGTGCTTATGAGGCTGTGAGCCGAACCACTGAGTGAAGTCGTCAATTTCGAATAGGTGGCCGGCACCAGTGCAGTCACCGGCATGGATTAAAACATCACCCTCAGGTAATTCCGACATCTTGTCGTGCCGGCTATGTGTGTCAGATATGCAGACTAACCTCATACCAGCGTCCTGATTTTATCGAGTGCATCGTCGAGCGCTTGATCGTCGTCGGAGTACGGCGGCAGGTACTCATCGATTGCTATCCACCAGGCCTCCTCACCGGGAACAACGACATCTGGCTGATCATCGAGGAGGTACGCATCATCTCTGCCGGTCGCTGACTTTGGCTTCAGGGTTTCAGTCGGTCGAATCACATCCAGATTCTGAAACCAGGCTGGAACCTTGCCCTCGGAAACCAGGAGCTTTTGGATCGCACGCGTTCGCTCTTCGCTCACACTCGTGTAAATCACCAGGTCGCACAGATCATGCACTTCTTCCAGGAAAGCATGAAGTTTAGGGCGCGGGATCTGGCTGACGGCGTTGCTGATCAGCGTACCTTCCAGGTCGAGACAAAGGAGCGGTTTCACAGATCACCGCGCTCAGCCTGATGGTTGGAACCGTCTATTCCGGTATCTGAGTCGGGGATTCGGCTGTTCAGTTCATGCTCGGGGATGGTAACTTCACTGCCTTCACCAATGCACTCGTATCGCAGTCTCTGTGTAACATAGATGAGCCGCCCTGGATGTTCAGGGGTATTTAACAGGGCGAGGCTGCAAACGATATCACCTACTTGGTAGTGGTCCGTCAGACATTGAGCAACCTTGCCGAATACCACGGATCGCACCACCTGGCTAGCTTGGGTGAGGTGAGCGAGGGTCCATTTTGTAAGAACTACTTCAGGCTGATTGTTTGGATTTCGACGACGCATCTCTTCAAGCTTTTTGCGGTCCAATTCTTCGACATCAATGTCGCCAAGTCCTGTCAGATCCTCGCTCATAGTTACTCCCAGTGCCTACTCGTATAAAGGATACTTTAGTGCGGTTTAAGAAAAGTAACTAATTAAGGTTGAGCAGGTCACCCGAAAGCCAGAAATGTAAATTTCTATACCTCTGTTTTTTTAAATCTCTGTTGCTTGGACGGTCAAAGCGCCCTATGAAAGTAAAAGAAGCTGTTAGTCTTCGACGGCTTCAGTTGCATAAGTAGCGGAGTAACCAAACGACAAGCAAGGGTATTGGCACGTGCTCACGATGTGGCAGTCAAAGAAATGCCCTCAAGCAGTATTATACCTATGAAAACACGAAGCATCGAATCACTCTGGCAGACATCATTAGGTCTGCCAAACGCTGGAAAGGAGAATGTATGAAAGTATATAACGAATCGCGAGACATGGTGTTTGATGACGCTGATCCCCGCTGCGTAGTGTTTTTCTGTGAAGGCATCGGAGGGCCGTTTGCCTTTATCCAGTGCTTGGACCTTGGCTTGCCCGAAAGCGGCCATTCAGTTCCTGATATAAAGAGATACTGGGGGCCTTGGGACAGTAATGCTCCGGAAACCTCAATGAAGCACATTTTGGTTCGCGGTGGGAAATGGCCGACTCTGCCGCCGACTGAGCGTTATGAAGAGCACATCGACCTTAAATACCATGGGTAATCATCCTGAATGGTGGGGCTTGGCCCAAACGACGTTCTAAGGTCAGACTGAATGGGAGCAATCGGCTGCTGAACTCGTGATGTGCTGGCAAAACTCCAATTGGGAGTATTGCTCTTAGATCCCCTGTATTTAGCACGACTGCGAGTTGCTCGAAACATAAGGCACCGAATGAATGATTAAGGGTAAACGGTTTACGCCGACGTTATTGACTTTAAACCGCACTAAATATTAGCTGTCAGCAAAATAAATTTGCAATAAGCTAATATTTAGTGGTACTGTTCTGGCGTGGACGGGTGTTTCACCCGGAGCCAGTTCTTTCAAAATGCGCTTTCTCTTAATACCAAGTTTCGGCCCGATCATGCCGGGTCATCCCTTGTCCCCCACAACGCCTTAGCAGCGAGTCACCAAGAACGCCTCGAATGGTGAAATGGGGCCAGAACGTAGCGTTAGTAACGCTCGAAGTAGAGGCCTGGGATTCCAACTTCCTTCATTTTCTATGCATCTCTTTGGCATAGCGGCTTGGTATTGCGGCACGGGGCCAGACGCAACCCGCGTCGTTACCGAGGAGAAAGCACCATGGCGGATTTTCGCTGCACGAAGGCACTCCTAGAGCGCCTGAAGAAAGAACTTGATGGGAAGTTGGAATGTAGTGTTGAAGCTAAAAGAGAGCTGGAGGCGTTGATAGGCGAGTTAGATCGGGCTCACCAACGCGATGTATCTGATGCTAGGAAGCAAGCTCTCATTACAAGGAGTCTCGGTTTATTGGGGCTGCTTGTTCGGCTTACGATCCCTGAAATCCAAGAATTTTTTGGAGAATAGGGGTGGATGCACCCCAGGTCTCAAACTTAACAGGAGAATACGCATTGAACCTTGGTTTAGCTATTGAGGAATGCAGGAAGCTCAAGGGAGTTAACAAGAGCCAGCTTGCCAAAGATGCTGGCTTGTCACTGCCTTACCTGTCGCAAATTATCAAGGGGCAGAGGGAGCCTTCAATCTCAATCCTTGAGAAAGTTTCAGCGTCGCTCGGTATTCCTTCCAGCCTCCTCATTTTTCTAGCTTCTGAGGACTCCGAACTATCTGCTATCTCTGAGGAGACAAAACGTGAACTCAGAATCATCAGCAAGCAGCTTATCGAAAATTCAACAGAAAGAGCTGCTGAAACCAAAATTTTTGGGTAGCAGAGTTTCAAGCCTTGAAGCGTTAGCGGGTCTTCTTGATGTGAATCTCGATGACCTGAAGAAGCTTGCAGAAACGTCAGATTCTTTCTATCACCTTCATGAAAAAACCGAAAAGCCGGATGGCTCTGTGCGCTATAAATATAGTGTTCGAGAGCCTCTCAAGAGCGTTTTGAAAAAGGTGAATCAATGTTTCTCCCAGCGCTGCAAATACCCCGACTATCTAACCGGTTCACTTCCAGGCTGGTCGTATTCAAAGAATGCTGCGTTACACGCAGGTAAAGGGACAGTGATCTGCATCGACGCAACGAACTTTTTCCCGAGTATCGGACAGGACCATGTAAAAAAGGTATGGCTAGATTTCTACCAATTTGATGAGTCCGTTGCCGAGCTTCTTGCGAAACTGTGTTGTTACCAAGGAGCTTTGGCTCAAGGAAGCCCAACTTCACCTTACCTGGCGAACCTGGCTTTCTGGGATATCGAGCCACTTATCGTCAAGGAGTTCCAATCTCGCGGATATGATTATTCTAGGTACGTCGATGACATATGCGTATCCAGTACGAGAAAGCTAAGCCAAGAAGAGAAAACATGGGCGATCCTAGCGGCCAAAAAGGTCTTCTTATCCAAGAAGCTGAAGGTAAAGAATAGAAAGACAAAAGTCATGGACCGAAACAAGCGACAGGAGGTCAATAAACGAACAGTTAATGCAGGACGAGTTTGTGCCTCCCGAGAGTTGAAGTATGAACTAAGAGCGAAAGTGAAAAGATTTCGTGATGCGGTAGCTTCTGGCACGAAACCCGAAATACCCTTCGAAAAGCAGTACCAGTCAATCCGAGGAAAGTTGTTTCACTTCAGGCAGTTCAACAAAACCGCAGCGGACAAAATGCTGGAACAACTTGAAAGAGCTTTTGGCGCCCACTGAGTGTCTGTATGCCAAGACCGTTTCAAACAATCAAGTAAGGTATTGACGTCTGATCACACCTCAAGTGACTGTGCTGTTTCGAAGTCTAAATTCCGAAGCTCAATAAGTTTATTGAGCTCCACTTTATACTGCTCAATAGGCATGCCAGCTTCGAGATGCTTGGTGAGCTGGATAAGTAATCGATCGAAGATCTCTTGAGCCCGAACGAGATGCACGGAAGACACAGTCCGTGCATAGTTGGCGACTTTGGCAAATGCGAAATCAATGTAGTGATCGAGAGATGCTGCGCTTTTGTGGCCTGTCCACTGCATGACTTCCACCTTAAACTTCTCACTACTCAAAAGGGCTTTGCGGAAGTCGTCAGTATTTTCAAATTCATGTCTTTCAATGAGCAACACGAATAGATTAGTGACGAAGGAATGCCTGAACATGTGGGCGCAGGCCTGCTCTTCGATGTTGGCTATCGTGCGAAGTTTAAAAATTTCGTTGGTTATCAGATCGGCCGCGATAGGCTTGCCGGTGGTCTCTGACACCAAGAAGTAGTCATGGTCGTTGGCCTTACCCAGCTTCGATTTAATTATTTTATTTCGGTACAAGCGAATATGCTTTTTTAGCTGGGCTAGAAGCATGTGAGTGACGGGTACAGATCGATAACTATCCTCTCCTTGCTTAAGGTTAAGAATCTTGAGCATAGGGTGCTCCATGCCGGATGCTTTCATTATTTCCGATACCCGCAGCTCGACAATCTCCCCCCGCCGGGGTCCGACTTGCTCCAGTATGGATAGGACGCAATGTCTGCGGCTTTGTAGAAACCGCGATCCGCTGACTGTATCAACAGCCTCTCTTAGCTTTTCGACGTTTTCGACTGGGATTGGGTTTCGCTTTTTGATTCGTTCCCCACCGGAGAAAGAATGGTGGTGCCAGTAACTGCGTTTAATTTCCTTATCCGACCCTCGGCCAGAAATCCTCATCTCCTTTCTGGTAGCCCGAATGGTTCCTTGTTCAGATACGAAGTTGGGGTCTTCGTACAGGGCACCGACATACTCCAGAAAATCTAAGCAAACTCTACCAACCGCAGTGATCGTTGTTTCCGTCTTCTTTCGTGCTTCAGGATTGTGACTGGCTCGCTCAGAGCGTAGAAGGTTGATAAATATAGTGAATTTATCATCAGTCAGGTGAATGAAATCCCAATTGTTGGTGTAGCAGAATCGAACCAGTTGGCTTAATTTTGCGGCATACTCACCCATTGTTCCGCCCTTTGATCCGCGCCTGGAGAGTCCTTGACGCCGACCACGTCCACGGCGCTCTCGCAGATGTAGCATGTACAGATTGGCTAGCATGCAGGGCGTCCCATTGGGCCACACAATGTGCGGCATATTCGATCCATCTTTTGTCGCAATCTTACCCAGGGCGTAATGACTAAAAAGGGTTAGATCACGCACAGGATGAAAGAGCTGGGATGAATCTTTAGTTCTCATTCTTGAAGTCCTTGAGGCTGACCACAGTATCCGGAACCTGGTCAAACGGATGGGGGTTTAGACTTGCTATGGCGCGAATTCTATTAAGCCCCTCCTTAGCCCGCTTTTCTCTGAGTTCTGCGTCTGAAGCGTCCCTGACGCCCTTTATGGAGCTCATAGCTGATGTAATGGCCTGGAGGAGCAGGAAGTTGGTGGACCTGTGTTTCTCCAACTCATCCTCAAGCTCTCTTACTTTGAGCTGTAATCCAATGCGAGATCGGGAATCCGGCCTTCTTTCCCGATCAATGTGAGTCTGGATGGCTTCTAGGGCCTTGATACGAAGCTGGTCGAGGCCTTCAAATCCCTGATCAAATATATCGTCCGCATAGCGTTTGAGGGTGTTCAGACTCATAGAGGCTTTGTGAACATCCTTTTGATCGATTGTTACCTCATACTCCAGTTTTGCGATGCCTCCCTGGCTCTTTAGGGACTTCTGAAGGTCTTCATCCTCGGAGAACTGGCTAGGTGTTTGAATAATGGCGAGAAGTATCTCTCGAATAGCCTGAATAGAGGCCAAATTTTTCTGAACGCGCCGATCCATCGTTATGCCTCCGTCCCTTCGAGTTCTCGAACTTTGACAATTACCCTCATCTTTTCGCCATCACCGTCAGTAATGAACTCAGGTTCTATCTCTATTTCTCCTTCATCAAGGAGGTCAGCGATATAGTCTTCAAGTTCGTCGGTATCGATCAGGGTGAAATCATCCGTTCCATATTTCGATTTCAACAAGCCCGCAAGTTCTTTGAAATTCTCCGCTTCGTTGTGATGAAGGCTCTCGGCGACAAATTGGGACTTGGCGCTTCGGAGAACGTCCCCGCTCATGGACTCTGTGATGTAATGCCAAACGTGCTCCATATCGGTATGCCCGAGCATCCACTGCAAGGTATCCAGTCCACCAAAAGAACTGCCGTGGAAGAAGAGAAGCGCGAAGAACCTCCGTAACTGGTGTTGTCGGATGTAATACCGCTTGCCCTCGGAATTAAGACTGGTTTCAAAGTAGTCGCAGAATGCGTCGAAACAACGAGCGAAGCTATAGTCGTCGGATTTTGAGAGTTTGTTTTGACCCCGTCGGTGGGGGATCGAAAAGAGCCCAACTTCTTTTCCCGAAAAACCAATTCTATGAAGGATTTTGTGGAACCGAACAAGCTCTTTGATCATCTCTGAGGCAATGGGCTCGATCGGGCGAGCTTCCGTTGATCGCAGGCCCATGAGTGATCGTGAGCTTTTACGTTTCTGAAAAACGATCCATTTTTCGGATGAATCCAGAGCCTCTCCAACCTTGATATTCACTAGCTCTCCGACTCTTCTTGCAGTCAAGGCGCCAACCACGATCTGAACTGCACCAAAGTACACATAGACCAGTTCAATGAGGACTTTATTGCTTCTCAGGTCACTGAAATACTCAGATTTCACCAGCTTCCTTTGATGTTCGCCGTCAACAGGCCGGAGGTGCCGTTGAGAAAATCCTGATAGTGCGAGCCTTTCTACGCCAAACTCTCTAAGGCTGGTGCCTATAGCATCCTGCGATTCGGACTTAGTGAGTGATTTAATCGGACAATTTCTGCGTCTGGCCGCAAGGACTACACGGAGGTATCCATCAAGAATTTGGCGACCATGCTTGAAATGCAGCTCAATGGCATCCTTGACGGAGTCGAACACCACGTTTGAAGGCAGGGTTCGGAATCGGCCTAGAGCTTCAGGAGCAGGATGAGGAAAGCGATTTGCAACTATAAGACTATCCACGGCAGGGGCCGGAAGGTCGAGCTCGTGTAAAACGCCAAGGTTGTATATAAGTTTGCGATAATTACCATAAGTCACAGAACCCAAAACCTTGCTTTCTGCTGTGGTGACACTGACTGGATCATATTCTCGGACATGTAATTCTGTCGTCCCAGAGAAGCCAAGACATTGAACAGTGCCAGTTTTTTGAGCATATCTCTGTCGAACTGTACGACTGTATAGGTGCTCGGAAATGGCCGATGAATTTGGTCCTTGGCCGAGTTTTGTGTGGGCCATAAATCCGTTAACCTTCAGTGCCGCTCTCAGATAAGGCAACGTATCTGGATCTATGCCAAATGATTTGGCTCCTAGTTCATCCTCAGCCGTCACGATGCTAATTCCGGCAGATCTGTTCAGAACCCTATTCATTTCGATGAGGCTCGTATTGGGCAAAAGGCTCTGGGTAAAATCTACAAGTTTATTTGACCAGTCGAATAGCGACTCTTCCACGTTAGATGATGTCGAAGCTTGGCTAAGGATGCCTTTAAGGTCATCTTCGGACAGGCCTCCAAGCCCATAACGGCAGAGCTCATACGAGTCGTCATTTAAAAGCAGGTAATCGATTAAGTGAGAGGTTCTATTAAATAATATAGATTGGGTTTTGGGGCCGTTTGAAAAGCCTCTACCGACGTCCGGAATAGTATTGGCAATGAGCCAATACTTCAGGCTATCAAGCAAAGAGGCGTTTTTTGAGTCTGTCAGCAAGCTGCCATTGGAAAGTTCGACCCGCCAATCTAGTTTTAGGGGCTTTTTGAAGTCGAATGAGTAATGCCAAACTTCTGCCTCAAAGTCATTTAAAAGCCATTCAGCCTTCCGATAAAAGCTGGAGGGGTCTTCGAAATGCTGTTCTAGGAACTCAAGCTCACGCGGCAGTGTCATAGATCAAACCTTCCATTTTCTTAGGGTCGATGTGTTCCCGTGCATTAGCTAGGTGTTCTTTAAGCAAGGCGTCAGATCCTTCCTTAATGTCCTTCTCAATTAGCCGTGAGACATTTGACCAATAGCGTGCCAGACCCGATATATGATGCTTTCTAGGAGACTGCTCTACCGCATAATGTAGTGATAGAAGAGCAGAAAGTATCCCTTGATCGACTGAGATAAGGACCTGGTCATTACTCGATGCCGGATCTCTTGAATCGGCTATTCGTTCAGGATCGGAAAGGTGGCTTGGAATGTCTTTCAAAGCATGGTTTTTAAGGAACTCATGAAGCTCCTTCATGCTTTCGAAGCCTGTGGCTTTCATTAGATATGGACTGTCTTTTAAGGCTTCACAAATAAAGGCCTTTTGGAAAATGCGAATCCAGCGAGTTTGAAAGAATGCAAGAATGCTTTCGGGCAAATAATGCCTCAATAATTCAGGTTTATAAGCAGCGTGACCCAAGGCTTCAGACATCTTTTGAACACTTTGAGTTTCCAGGTAGATCTGAACACCTTTTGAGGCTCTCACAGATGAAAGGCTAACCCGGGTAAGGAGCATTTGGATTTCGTCATCTGGCATGTCTGTGAAGCGAGAGAAAGAACTTATCAGAGCATCAAAATAGGAACGTCTTTGAGCTTGTTGGGTCGGGCCAAGTTCAGGAATAATACCTGCCTTCGGGTAATGCCAGCCCAGTCCACTGGTAAGAAAGAGTCTTCTCCATTTATCGTCGCCCCGATCCTTGAGGTAATTCCGAAGTGGACTGGTAATTTCAATGATCTGGCGAACCAAACACGCTGAGCGAGGGGAAAGAAACACCGTCATTTCGGACAGACTTTTTCCTCTTCTGTCTTTGTAGCCAGTGAGATGGTAACCAGCATCATCTTTAACGAAGCCGGATAGCTGGCCTTTCTCGTTGAATAACTCGAACTCTTTGAGAAATGTAGAAGTGATTTGGGGGTTCTCGATCACCAAGAGAAGCATAAAAGGGAACAAGGTTGTGCTAGTCGGAATTCCCAATTCGTAAGCGAGTTCCTTTTTGCTGATTTTTGTTTTGCCATGTCTATGGCCTAGAGCGCCCGTGAACAGTTCGTCTTTCGGGGTTCCAAAGCCGTAATGCTCAAACATCGCACAAAGGTTTTCAAAGCCGATCTCCTCAATGCTATTTGGCGAAAAAGGCGAATAAATAACCTGGCCGGAACGGGCGTGCACCACTCTTCGGAGCTGGCGCCTTCTTAAATCTCGGGCCTGACTCTTTGCCCAATCTTCGACTAGCTTGAGATCGATAGATATCTTGCTAAAGAGAACCTCAATAGCTTGGTCATCGGTGTACTGGAGCGGGATCTCTGTGATGAGCTTTTGATGGACCTCAACCCCATCAGCGTTTTTCGAGATTCTGGTTAGCCCCCCCGGAGCATCAGGCACACTAACCCTCGGGATTCCGGAACCAAAGGGTTCCGGCCAGACACCAGGCTGAAAAAAGACTTCATCAATCCAGGAGGTCGTTCTGTTCCATGCCCTTATCTTTGAATTCAGATGGAGACCATCGCGATGAGCTCTCAAAAAAAAGGACCGCAGAAGTGCTTGAAAAAAACGTAATATCCGAAGTGGATCATCAAACGTCGAGGGTGGCCAATCCTGAGCGTGATCGGCCAGAAATCCCGCCATGTAGTTTACTTCAAACGTACTTATGGAGGCTTGTTTGGCAAAAAACGCACGCCAGCGAGAGTAGAACTCCATCGTAAAATCTTTGCCATGACTGTGATAAAGTCGGGAAAAATCGAGAAAGCTAACTCTCTTCTTCCGGGAGGCCACAGGCCAGCCAGACCAATAAAGGAGTTTGTCCTGATCCAGGTCCGCCTCGTTGAGTTCCTGGGCACCGATATCAACCCACTCAAGATCATCCAACCACTCAGGGTGGTACCCCAAAAGCGAGTCAAACAGAGCTAGAAGTGACTGCTTTAGATCGAAAAAGCGATAAGAACGGGCCTGGCTTGTGTAATCTATTAATGAACTTCCCTTAAATAACGCACAAAAGTCCTCGATGAATTTTTGGAATTTGGTGGTCTCTAAATCACTCAGCCCGACATGAAGGTCATTTAGATCAGCATGGACTTCAAGAAGTTTCAAAATCTTTTCACGGACCCCTTCTGGTCTGGAGCCGTTTGGTATGGCGTAAAATGTAACCCATGAGCCCCTGAGGCTATCGACGAGGTCCTGCCCAAGGTAGTTGAAAGGATAATTTTCGAGGTAAGAAGATCTTTTGACAATTGTCATTAGTTTATATTGGCCTTAAAGCTTGTTAAGAGTCTTTATATTCAACAGTATAGGCTGCTTTTGATAACAATGCCAAAATAGGAAAATCCATGAGCGCTCATTGCAGGCAGACCTGGGCCTGGCCCTAGTGCGTGAGTCGAAGCAGGCCTTGCGGGAGGATCTGCGGATCATCGTGATGTCGGCGACCCTGGATACCGCCCCTATTGCACGCC
>Ga0307943_1000712_pt1 | contig 19023 bp, 19 predicted proteins | sample OrgLakmetagen177_FD_203149 | JGI IMG/M metagenome (GOLD analysis project Ga0307943, IMG submission 203149) | Saline water microbial communities from Organic Lake, Antarctica - #177 | ecosystem: Environmental > Aquatic > Non-marine Saline and Alkaline > Saline | place: Antarctica: Organic Lake... | reverse complement strand
GGACGGTCACAGGTTCTTCCAAAGTTTAGACGCCTTCACGATCACAAAAAAGTCTTAACTTTGTTAAGGCTTTTTTTGTTTTATGAATTGTTGTACATACATATTATACTCCAAAATTCTAGATAAATATTATATAGGTCATACTTGTATGGCACTAGAAGAAAGGCTGAAAAAACACAACACAAACCACAAAGGTTTTACAGGGAGAACTAAGGATTGGGAAGTGGTTTATTTTGAAACATTTGATACAAAGAAAGCAGCTTATGCTAGGGAACGGGAGATGAAATCTAAAAAATCCAGAAAATATATTGAACAATTGGTTTCTAGATAAAGCAAAGCTTTTTAAGTGCAGACTAAAATATAAAAACCAAGCCCCGACGATGCTGTCGGGGTGGTTTTGTATTTCCAACATTGAGCGTAATCAGGATCTTCAATCCTGTTGCAATCACCTTAAAACCTAATTTTTGTAAGGCTTTTTTAGTTTCTGGGAATAGCTGGTTAGAGCACCCCGACACATCTGTCGGGACGATCGCAGGGTCCTCCGAAGTTTCAGAACTGTCGCTATCACTTGATTACAAAGGGTTTACAGAGATGTACACCCTCTATAATTTTTTACTGTAACACATTTGTAACACAAAATCAGTTTAAAACGAGTATTTTGAACTATGAGGCAGATAATAAACTAGTAGTGTTCTTCAATAAGCTATTGAACCTCTCTGAAATTTGTATGCTTCTAAATTAAACGAATTGGATAGCATGGTCAGAGCGAAATAGCCACGAATTTCCAAATTTACGGAACAAGCTATGTCGCGATCACAAAGCCTCAACCTTATGTTGAGGCTTTTTTTATATATGAAATTCTACACTTACATATTATATTCTAGTGCGCTTGATAGTTTTTATATTGGCTACACTTCAATGGAGATTGATGAACGAATAAAAAAACACAATACCAATCAAAAAGGGTTTACTGGAAGAACAAAGGATTGGATGTGTGTATATTTTGAAGAATACGAAACCAAAAAAGAAGCGTACGCAAGAGAACGAGAAATTAAAGCAAAGAAATCAAGAAAATATATTGAAAATTTGATAGTTGGATAGAGCATCCAGACCTAAAGTCGGGACGGTCACAGGTTCGAATTTCCAAATTTACGGAACAAGCTATGTCGCGATCACAAAGCCTTGACCTTATGTTGAGGCTTTTTTTATATATGAAATTCTACACTTACATATTATATTCTAGTGCGCTTGATAGTTTTTATATTGGCTACACTTCAATGGAGATTGATGAACGAATAAAAAAACACAATACCAATCACACAAAGGGTTTACTGGAAGAACAAAGGATTGGATGTGTGTTTTTCCAAAAACTCAATTCAAAAAAATATAGGAAAAATAATACTTAAAATTTATTCTTTTGAAGGGGGTTACAAAGGGTAGAAATAGTTTATGGACTAAACAAACCAAATAATCACTATACATTACCTGTAATCGAAGAGGTGGATTGTTCTTTTTTAGGCTGTTGTTTATAAAAAGTAACCATACATGACCACTACACATTCAAATTTAACACTTATTAACTTAATTTATTTTTGCAAAATCTTCAAAACTAAACTCACTATAATGTTTGAGTTGAAATCATCAATGCTTCCTTAGATTAGCAATACCAAGGATTCTAAATAAAATATATTTAATAATTTGTTTGTTTAATAATAATACTGTTAAAAAAAAACGCATCTTATAATAATGATGTGTTTTTATATAGTCAGCAAATTAATAAATCTTTTCTATATTTGTTTAATAATGCTTTAACACAAAAAGCATTATTCTTAACATTATTTTTTATTTTGGAAAGCTTCTACATAACTGCAATAATAACCTTCTTATTTTCCCTCATCTTAGCTATTATCTTAGTTCCTAAAGTAAGGTATATAGTGAAGTTTCGTGAATTGAATGATCACCCTGGAGTTAGGAGTTCTCATTTAGACTCAACACCTACTATGGGTGGTGTTGCATTCTTTTTAATCATCTTATTTGTTTCTAGCATCATAAATCCATGGGACAGTCAAATGATTGGAGTTAACTTACTTTCTGCTTTAGGTTTGATGTTTGCCGTAGGAATAAAGGATGATTTGATGGTTTCTACCCCAAGAGCAAAAATTGGAGCTGAAGTATTAGCCATTTTTTTTATTTTATTTTGCAATTGTTTACATGTTAATTCATTTCAAGGTTTTCTGGGAATTGAAAATATCCCAGTATTTGCTTCTTACGCTTTCATCATATTAATGCTACTAACTATCATCAATTCATACAATATGGTTGATGGAATTGATGGTTTAGCTTCAAGTATTGGCATTGTTATATTTTCTGTTTATGGTTTCATTTTTTTCATTTTGGAGCTACAGTATTACTTTTTGCTATGTTTATCGCTAACTGGAATATTATTGGGATACCTTCAATTCAATTTATCTAAAAAAGATAAAATTTTTATGGGAGATACTGGTTCTTTAATTATTGGATTTTGTATTGGTTTTTTATCCTTAAGATTCTTATCTACTGACATTGATACACTTCAACAAAATTATTTTAATCCAGAAAACACGCTAATATTAATAGGTGCAATTTTTTTCATCCCTCTTTTCGATACATTACGAATAATTGGTGTTCGTTTATTAAATAAAAAGAGTCCTTTTGGCTCAGATCACAATCATATACATCACATCTTAATCAAATTAGGTTTAAGCCATCTCAAGGCAAGTTTACTATTGAGTTTTATAAATTTACTTATTGCTGCAATTTTTATTTCAATATCTTCTTATTTCAACAGTTATGAGATGATGGGTCTCATGGTTTTTTGCTTCTGTGTGTTCTCAGGAATATTTTACCGTCTTAAAATAAAAATTAAAACAGAAACTAAAAAAGAAACCAAAATAGCAAAGAAAGAAAAAATACATAAAAGCGCTTAAAACACCCATCGTTTTTTGCTTGTAAAAACAAATCAATCAAATTTTCCTTAAAATAACATTATGAAATATACACCCTATAGAATCTTAACAGCTGCAAGTAATCGTTTGGGTATCACCAATTTTATTTGTGATTTCTACGACCTTCAAAAAATACAGCCGACTAAGCATCCAATCTCATCTGATAAAGTAATTGGAATTTTTACAGATCAGTTTGGAAATAAAATGAACTTGCTTTCGGGTTTAAGAGATCGTATCAAGCCTACTTGGCGACTTATGATTAATCCAGACTATACAGAGTTAAAAGCTCCCGCTGTAGAGGAAATGAAAATGAGAATAGACAAGCAAACCAAAGCTTTAACTCGTATAGAAAATTTTCTACAAACCCAATCACTATCATTTAAGGGCAAAAAAATATTAGAAATTGGCACTTATGACGGATCTTCAGCATACACTTTTGCTGCTTTTGGTGCAAAAGAAATCTTAGCAACAGATATGGCTGCATACTACATTAACCAAACACCTGGAGGAGTTGTGTCTGAAAATGCTATTGCTAAAAAGAATAAGGAACTTGAAAAAATAAGAAATGCTTATGCTGAGTTAATTGACCAAAAAGATGCAGAAAAAGTACATTTTATAGAAGATGATATTAGTGATTCTTCAGTTGATTCAGAATCTGTTGATGCTATTGTAAGTTGGGAAGTTTTAGAGCATATTACCAATCCTAATGAAGCTTTTAAGCAAATGGCGCGTATCCTGAAACCTGGTGGTTTTGCTTTTCATGAGTATAATCCTTTTTTTTCAGTAGATGGTGGTCATAGTCTTTGTACTCTAGATTTTCCATGGGGTCATGCAAGGTTAACTGATGAAGATTTTGAAAGATACTATGAAGAATTTCGGCCAAATCAAAAAGAAGTTTCACTTAGTTTCTTCAAAAACAACCTCAATAGGATGACCTTGTCACATCTGAATGATTGTATGGAACAAAATGGGCTTGAACCAGTAAGTATCATACCTTGGTATAATGAAGCAGACCAAGCAGCACTTACAAACGATATGCTAAACGAATGTAAAAACATTCATCCAACTGCAGAACATGTTGATTTAGTGGCCCCAATTGTTTGGGTGCTTTGCAAGAAAAAATAATGACTTAACAAATCATTTTTGTTTAATCTTTTAAATGCAAAAAATAATGAATAAAATAATTTTTTTTGAATTGAATGAAGTTCCAATTAAAGTATTTGAATATTACATGAAGATGAGACCAAATTCATGGTTAGCTACAAATTTTTCTAAATTAAAAAAATACGAAACAATATCAGAAAACAAAGGACACCTTTCACCTTGGAATACATGGCCTACATTGCATAGAGGAGTGCCTAGCGATAAACATTTTGTTTCAGAATTCAATCAAAACCTCGCTGAAGTAGATCAAGAATTCCCTCCGGTATGGGATATTCTTTCAAGTAATGGAATAAAGACTGGTGTTTTTGGGTCGTTACACTCTCAAGCAGTTCCAAATGATACAGAGAATTACAAGTTTTTTGTTCCAGATGTCTTTGCACCTAATTATGAATGCTTCCCTGATGATATCGAATTATTTCAGAAAATCAATTTAAACCTATCTAGGAAATCAGGCAGGAATGTGGATTCTTCTTTGCCTTTCAGAGAAATATTACAAGGTCTTTTAAAAATTAGAACTTTTGGTTTTAAATTTGAAACGCTATCAAGCGTAACAAAACAACTAGTTGAGGAAAGGATAAATCCGTGGAAAAGTGTGAGAAGAAGAACTTACCAAACTGTGTTATCGTTTGATGTTTTTTATAAACTACTAAATGACAAAAAACCTGACTTTGTTACCTTTTTCACCAATCACGTAGCGTCAAGCATGCACAGGTATTGGGCAGCTCTTTTTCCTGATGAATATGAAAAATTAGATTATGATAGTGAATGGATAAATACGTACAGTAATGAAATACTTTTCACTATGGATCATACAGATCGAATGCTGAAAAAGTTATCCAATTTTATTGATAAGAATGAAGATTACAAGCTAATTATCACCTCTAGTATGGGTCAAGAAGCTATTGAATGTGAGCCTACAGAAACACAAATAGTCATTTCTGACAACCATAAGTTTATGAACATGTTAGGCATTAATAAGGCTAGTGATTATAAAGTTTTGCCAGCTATGATACCTCAATTTAATTTTACTATTGAAGAAGATTTTCTAAAAATATTTGAAGATAATTTAAAAAAATTAAACATTAATGGCGAAGCGATATCATACAGAAAAAAGGATAAAAATTATTTTTCGATAGACCTTATTTTCTTAAACCTTAAATCAATTGCTATAAAAGTAGGTGATACAGAGGTAAGTCTTGAAGACAGTGGGCTTCAAAATCTAGTTATTGATGATAAGTCATCTTGTACAGCTTACCATATTCCAGAAGGACATTTATTTTCGTATCATCCTACTAATAAGCCTTCAAATTTGTCAAAAGAGCAACTACCCACATGTGATATTCTTCCTATAATATTGAATAATTATGGAATAAAAACTAAAGAATATATGAATAAAACAGTTTACAACAATTTATAATTTTGAATTGCTAAAAAGAAAGCGAGTCTATTTTCTCTATTTAAATGGTTTTAAGGAAATACATCTTTTGAATTAATATTATTTAACGTAAAAAAATGAATTTATCATTTAAACGAATTACATCATCGGGCAGTTTTATACCAGAAATTGATGGATTGCGATTTATCGCTATTGCAAGTGTAGTTGTTATGCATGCAAGTGTTTATATCATGATAAAAGATCAATCAAAATATATTGATGCATTTAATTTTGAATTATTAGCCGAAATTCTTCATCATGCAATGCTTGGAGTACCTATATTTTTTGCAATAAGTGGCTTTATTTTGGGTTTACCTTTTGCTAAATATCATATCACCAACGGAAAACCAATTCATCTTAAATCTTACTTTATTAGGCGGTTAACTCGTCTTGAACCGCCTTATATCATAGTTTTAACCCTGTTGTTTTTTGGATATGTTATTATTTTTAAAACTATGGAATTTGATTTAGGATTAAAAAGTTTTTTGTCCTCCTTGATTTATTCCCACAACATCATTTTTGCTGGTGTTCATGCCTATCCTTTATTGAACCCTAACCTGTGGAGTCTAGAAATTGAGATACAATTCTATATTTTAGCCCCAATATTGGCTTATGTTTTTTCTGTTAAGTCTATTTTAGTTAGACGAGGAAGCCTCGTTGGTATTGCTGTATTGCTTAGCATTTATACAGTATGCTTCTCACTTCCATTTTTAAGTATTGTAGGCTATTTTCATTATTTTTTGGTTGGATTTTTATTAGCAGATTTGTATGTATCTAAATCCATGATTTTTCCTAAAACCAGATTTGACGGCTTAATTGCATTCTTTTTCTTTGTATTTATTTGGATTTTTGAAACACAAGATTTCACTTCAATGATGGGAAGGTCTGCTTGGGAAATTATTAGACTAACTGGTATATTTTTTTTATTTTATTATGTAATTTTTCACAAATCACTTCGCTTTTTATCTTTTCCTTTTATTACGAACATTGGAGGCATGTGCTATTCCATTTACATGTTACATAGCCCTATTATTTATGTCTTTGGTAAATACATTGTTATGTTTAGCTTCTCAAAGTATGCAGTATTAAATTTTTCAATTTATTTAGTCCTATTGTTAAGTGTTATACTATTTATTTCCGCTATATTTTTTCAATTGGTTGAACGCCCATGTATGGAAAGAGATTGGCATAAAAAACTATTTAGCCGAATAAAAAACATAAAAATGAAGAAACTATAAGAAGTGATTTAAACAAAAATCGTTTACTTACTTTTCAGATACTTATTTATTTCCTCACTCCAGATAGTATATCCTTTTTCATTTAGGTGAAGATTATCATATGTCAAACTAGCTTTTAGCCCATTAGAATCATACATATTCTTACCTGTATCAATAATTTCAATTTGTTCTTTTAGGCAATATTTTGAAAGTTCTGTATTTATAGAATCAATAGTTAAATTAAATTTAGGATTATTGTGTTGATACATGAGTTTTTGAAAAACGGGTACAATATTGTCTTCCCGTAGTTTATCAGCCATCAACTTTAAATTATTTACTGTGTTTTCAACTGTAAAAGTGTCATCATAAATGTCATTACCTCCACAAAGTATAAATACATATTTTGGGTTGAAATCTGAACATATCACTATTTTATCAACAAGCTGTTCACTTGTATATCCTCCCCAACCGAGTTTCAATACACCATTATTATCGAGGGAAGAACTCCATTTTCCGTTTGCAATATGAGAATCACCAAACAGTATGATTTCTACTGAATTTGTCCAGACAATATATTTTTGATGAATTTGTTCTCGATATTTTAATGATAAAAACAGGATCCCAAATAAAGGGATCATTACAACCAAATATCTAAACCAGTTCTTTCTAAGTTTCATTTTTCTCTTCTAATTTTTGGGTGTAAATTTGATTATATTTTTGAATAAAATGATTGATTTAAAGTGAACCATTGTTAAGTAACACAAATGAGCAAGATAGAACAAAATAAATTTCGAATAAACATTGATGATTTTCTATAGAAGTAACGTTTTAGTATGCGTGTTTACTTATTTTAATCAACATTATTCATATATTTGTTAGTGTTTGAAAAGTAAAATTATGTAATGAAACTCTACTAACAGTATTGGTAATTATTCACTAAGATATACAAACACAAATTTAAGTTCGTTTTTGTAAAAAACTCAAAAACAAATATATATAATTTAAAATATCTATTTTAGAAATTAGTTTTTAGGTTACAATATATAGCATATTAGAAAACTAATATTTTAAACATGAATCAATTTTCAATACCAATATAATAAAATGCTAAACAATAAATCAGTACTAATAACGGGTGGAACAGGTTCGCTAGGAAAAGCCCTTACTGCCTATATTTTAAAGAACTGGCCCGATGTAAAACGCTTAGTCATTTTCTCTAGAGATGAGCAAAAGCAATATCAAATGGCACAAGAGTATCCCGTTTCTGAGTACCCTCAAATGCGTTTTTTTATTGGAGATGTAAGAGACAAAGAGCGATTGGTTAGAGCTTTTGAAGGAATTGACTATGTTATTCATGCCGCTGCTATGAAGCATGTTCATATTGCTGAATACAATCCGGATGAATGTGTAAAAACAAATATTGGTGGTGCCCAAAACGTAATTCATGCAGCATTTCAATCTGGTGTAAAAAATGTAGTTGCGCTTTCAACAGACAAAGCTTGTGCACCCATCAATCTGTATGGGGCAACAAAATTAACTTCAGATAAGCTTTTTGTTGCAGCAAATAACATCAGAGGAAAACACAACATTAAATTTTCAGTTGTCCGGTACGGTAATGTTATGGGGTCAAATGGTTCTGTAATTCCCTTTTTTATAGACCAGAGTAAAGACGGTGTTTTGCCTATAACAGTAGATTCCATGACTAGATTTAATATATCTCTACAAGGTGGAGTTGATATGGTGATACATGCTATGAAAACAGCTTGGGGAGGAGAAATATTCATCCCAAAAATACCATCTTATAAAATAACAGATGTTGCTAAGGCAATTGGTCCTAACTGCGAACACAAGCTTGTAGGAATTAGACCTGGAGAAAAAATTCACGAAGAAATGATCACTTCTTCAGATGCCTTTTTTACTTACGATTTAGGTAAATATTACGTAATAATTCCTCAAACTCCCATTTGGAAAACCGAAGATTTCATTGCTGAATGTAATGCAGAATTAGTTCCTGAAGGATTTGCGTATAATTCAGGCACAAATAAAGAATGGGAAACTGTTGATACCCTAAGAAAACTAATAAAAGAACATGTTGACCCTAACTTTGAAGCAGTATAAATGAAAGCAATACCATACGGAAGACAACACATTACAGAGGAGGATATTAAAGCAGTAGTTGAAACCCTACAATCTGATTATCTAACACAAGGACCAAAAATTCAAGAATTTGAAGAGGCTTTTGCAAGCTATATTGGTAGTAATTATGCGGTTGCTTTAGCTAACGGAACAGCTGCTTTGCATCTGTGTGCTTTAGCTTTAGGAGTCAATAAAGGAGATAAAGTAATTACAACGCCAATCACCTTCGCAGCCTCTGCCAATTGTATTCGTTTTTGTGGTGGCGAAGTTATATTTTCAGACATTGACCCTAAAACTTATTTACTAGATATCAATAAAGTAAAATTGCTCTTAGAAAGTGCTCCAAAAGGAACTTACAAAGGTATCATTCCCGTTGACTTTGCTGGTAGAGCAAATGATTTAGAAGCATTTAGAACTTTAGCAGATGAACATGGACTTTGGATCATTGAAGATTCCTGCCACTCCCCTGGCGGAAGTTTCATAGACAGCAAAAATACAATCCAAAATTGTGGAAATGGAAATTTTGCAGATTTAGCCATCTTTTCATTTCATCCTGTTAAACATATTGCATCTGGAGAAGGAGGTATGATTACTACCAATGATGCATCGCTTTATCAAAAATTACTTCAACTCAGGACCCACGGTATTGTTAAAGATAACGATTTATACACCAACTCAATTCAGCTAGCCGGTGGTGAAGAAACTTATCCGGGTTGGTATATGGAAATGCAAAATCTAGGTTACAACTACCGCCTTACAGATTTTCAGGCCTCTTTAGGTTTAAGTCAACTTTCTCGAGCCAACGAAGGTATTGAAAGAAGAAGAGACATTGCAGACTTGTATTATAATGCCTTTAAAAACAAGCCATTTGTAAAAGGTCAATCCAAATCAATTGAAGGTCACGCCTACCATTTGTATGTTTTAGAAGTGGAAGATAGACTAGGCTTATATAACTACTTACGTAGCAAAAATATTTATACGCAAATTCATTATATCCCATGTCATTTAATGCCTTACTATCAACAATTGGGTTGGAAAGAAGGAGATTTTCCCCATGCTGAAAACTATTATAAACATTGTATTAGTTTACCTATGTTTCCAACTTTGAAAGCAGAAGAACAAGATTACGTAATCAATGAAATAAACACCTTTTATGATGCTGTTTGAAATACCAAAAAATGACTTACTAAAAAGGTTGATTAATCAACTGAACTCTTTTTTTGAAGTTTCAGATATTGAAATTGATGTAATTCAATCATTAAGCAGTGAAGTTTTTCAGCGTTGTGAGTATAATTTTTCAAAAAATAAAAATAAATATTATTCTAGAGATGGAAAGGTCTATTTCAATCCAAATCATTCTGGACAATATACCGTCTTTTTATACTATTTTTCAAATAGTATTTTTAATGCAGGTAAGGATTCTGTAGCTTTGGCAGACAAAATATACTACCTTAATAGAATAATGAATGCTTGTGATTTGTTTTATGAAGTAAAACTACCCGAAATTTTCTCCTTAGACCATCCATTAGGGTCTATTATAGGGAGAGCTCAATTTGGTAACTATTTTGCTTTTAGTCAAAATTGCACAGTTGGAAATAACAAAAATATATACCCAACAATTGGAGAGGATGTAACTATGAAAGCAAATACGATGATTTTAGGTGATTCTAAAATTGGTAATAATGTAATTTTAGGTGCTGGAGCTTGTGTTAAAGACCAAGATATTCCAAATGATTCATTGGTTTTTGGCAGCTCACCGAATTTGATAATCAAAAAAAGAAAATAGCCTAATGTCTAATATTTTAATTATACCAGCTCGAGGCGGCAGTAAACGAATTCTTAAAAAAAATATCAAAACTTTTTTAGGTAAACCAATTATAGCTTATTCAATTGAAGCAGCTATTGCTTCTAGCTTGTTTGATGAAATAATGGTGTCTACAGATAGTCATGAAATTGCAGAAATTTCATTAAAATATGGTGCAAAGGTGCCGTTTATGAGAAGTCAAAAGAATGCAGGCGATTTTTCAACAACTTTTGATGTTCTTGAAGAAGTACTTACTACCTATAAGTCATTAAAAAAAACATTCGATTATACGTGTTGCTTATATGCTTGTGCTCCTTTAGTTACACCCAAAAAATTAGCAGAAGCTTTTCAACTCCTACAAAAGGAAAATTTTGATACCGTACTACCAGTCGTACCATTTGGTTTTCCCATACAAAGAGCTTTCAAAGTAGATGAGCACTTTAAAACCGCATACTTTAATCCAGAATTGAGTCTAACTAGGTCTCAGGATTTGGAATTAAGTTACCATGATGCTGGACAATTCTATTGGATGAATACGGCTAAATGTTTAGAAAAAAAAGCGGTAATTACGGATAACACTGGAAGTATAATACTGTCTGAAATAGAAGCACAAGATATTGATAACGAAATAGATTGGAAATTAGCAGAATTAAAATATGAAGTCTTACAAAGCATTACATAAACAAAAGTTTTCGATAGATAACTTTGCTATAATTCCTATTCGTTATAAAGATCGAATGGAAATTTTAAAATGGAGAAACGAACAAATTTATCATTTAAGACAAAGCAAGCCTTTAACTGAAGCAGACCAAGAGCATTATTTTGAAACTACCGTCCAGCCATTATTCAATGAAGAAAAACCAAATCAATTGTTGTTTTCTTATCTAGAAAATGAAGTTTGTATTGGTTACGGTGGTTTGGTGCATATCAATTGGATAGACAAAAATGCTGAAATTTCGTTTATCTTGAATACTGAATTAGAAAAAGAACATTTTTCAAAGCATTGGAAAACATTCTTACATTTAATTGAAAAAGTTGCTTTTGAAGAATTGAATCTTCATAAAATATTCACTTTTGCTTATGATCTAAGACCTCATTTATATTCTCCGATTGAAGAATCTGGTTTTGCAAAAGAAGCCCAATTAAATAACCATATTTTCTTTAATAATGAATATAAAGACGTGGTTATTCATAGCAAATTTAATAACCCTAAAGACAACTAATTTGAAAAAAACAGTCATCATCACAGGAGCCAATAGAGGATTAGGAAAAGGATTTGTTGATGTTTTAATTCAAGATGAAGACTGTTTTATCATATCCATCTCTAGGCGTTTAAGTGAAGAACAGAAAACATATTCATCAGAACGATTTTTCTTTTTGGAAATGGATTTATCGCAAGACGATATATCTAAAAAATTATCTCAATTAGAAGAAAAAATAGGTAACGAAGCTGTTTTTTACATCAACAATGCAAGTATAATTGAACCGATAGTAAAAATCGAAGACTTAGATGAAAAAGCAATCGATAAAATCCTTTCTGTGAATGTAAAACCGACCATATTGTTGACCAAATACATCTTGAAAAACTTTAAAGATAATCAATTAACATTGGTAAATATTAGTTCTGGAGCAGCAAATAGACCCATTAATAATTGGTCGTTGTATTGTTCTACTAAAGCATTCAATCAAATGTTTTTTAATGTTGCTGAAAGTGAAAATGAACAGCATCGTTTTTTTAACATCAATCCGGGGGTTTTAGATACGGGTATGCAAGAAAGCATTAGAGAAAGTGATTTTCCAGATGCTGAAAAATTCAAAGAATTACAAAAAGAAGGCCAATTGAAATCACCTTTTGATGTGGCAAAAGAGATACTAGAAACCATACAATATAACCAATGAAAATAGCAGTCATTTCAGATATTCATGGCAATTATGATGCACTCGGCGCCGTTTTAAAAAAGGCTAAGAAGGAAGGTGTAGAGTATCTCTTAGTGCTTGGCGATATTGTAGGCTATTATTATCATCCTGACAAAATTTTAGACTCACTATCTGAATGGAATTTTGACTTGATAAAGGGAAATCACGAATATATTTTAGAAAATTTAATTAAAGATAGCTTTTTAGGTGAATCAATTCGCCTTAAGTATGGTAGTGGTCATCAAGAAGCGATAAATAAGCTATCCAAGCAACAACTTCAGTTTTTAAAAGATTTGCCTGAAACTAAATCTGTTCAGTTTGAAAATACTACATTATTAATGAATCATGGTAGTCCATGGTCCAATGATTTTTATATATATCCTGATTGCAATAAGGAAACTGTAGAGAAATGTGATTCAACAGCACATGATTTTGTACTTATTGGTCATTCGCATTATCAATTTGCGATAAAAAACAAAAATAGCATATTGCTTAATCCAGGTTCTGTAGGTCAGTCTCGACAACATGGTGGTCTGGCTGCTTGGTGTATCATCAATACACAAAGCAAATGCTTTCAAATGTTTTCAACCCCTTATAATGTAGAAAGTTTGATTGCTGAAATAACAGCGAAAGATAAGGACATTGCATATCTAACTAAAGTACTAATAAGAAACTAAATGAATTCAGCTTTAAATATTTTAGTAACTGGTTGCGGCGGAGATATAGGTCAGAGTATTGGTAAAATATTATTGAAGTCGAAGTACACTAAAAATTTATTTGGTATTGATATTTCTGATAAAAATGCTGCTCCATTTATATATCCTAATTTTTCAATCGGTTTACGGTTCACCCATCCAGATTATTTGAAGAATTTAGAAAACTTTATTGAGGCCAATAAAATAGACATCTTAATCCCGATTGCCGAACCAGAGTTACGTTATTTTTCAGCCCAAAACAGGCTGAATAATATAGGAAGTGCAAAGATGATAACGGCTTCATCTTTGGCATTAGAAGTAGGTTTTGATAAATATAAAACAGCTGAATTTTTGAAAAAACAAACCTTGCCATTTCCAAAAACGATTTTAGCAAAAGACATCACCACGATAGATGAATTCCCTCTGATTTTAAAATCCAAAACAGGTTCAGGAAGTAAGGATATTCATATCATCCATAACATGGAGGAGTTTTTATTTTACACTCGAAAAGCTGTTGAAGATTATGTAGTGCAAGAATCTTTACCCGAAGAAAATGGAGAATTTACTTGTGGGTTATTTAGAAGTAGTAAAGGAGAAATAAGGTCTCAAGTTTTTAAAAGAGAATTACTAGGAGGTTTTAGCGGTTATGGTGAAGTTGTTGAAAATAAAACAATCACTTCCCTTTTAGAGCAATTAGCTTTGAAATTAGATTTAGTAGGAAGCATAAATGTACAATTGAGAATAGCTAAAAACATTCCTAAAATATTTGAAATAAACCCAAGATTTTCAAGTACCGTGCTATTTAGGCATCTATTTGGTTTTGAAGATGTAATTTGGTCGATTGAAGATCGGTTGGGTTTAGAGCTTTCTGACAACCAACAAGATTGTATTGGTAGAAAATTTTACAAAGGCTTTTCAGAATACATCAGTAAATAAAAAGAAGGAAATGAAAATAGGCAATTTTACAATAGATAAAGGTTCACCAGTATTTATCATCGCAGAGTTATCTGCCAATCATAACGGAAGCTTAGCAACCGCAATTGAAACGGTAAGAGCTGCAAAACGTGCTGGTGCCAATTGTATTAAACTTCAAACCTTTACAGCAGATACCATCACATTAAACAGTAAAAAAGAAGACTTTAAAATTACACAAGGCACACTTTGGGATGGACAATATTTACATGATTTATACAAAACCACACATTTGCCTTGGGAATGGCACAAAAAAATTATGGAAGTAGCCAAAGAAGAAGGTTTAATTTGCTTCTCCTCCCCTTTCGACCCAACTTCTGTAGAGTTTTTAGAAGAGCTAAATGTTCCTGCCTATAAAATTGCGTCTTTTGAAATTACAGATATTCCTTTGATTGAATTAATTGCTTCAAAAGGAAAACCAATTATTATTTCAACAGGTATTGCAGAGCAGGAAGATATAGAATTGGCTTTGGACGCTTGCAAAAGAATGGGAAATGATAATGTTGCTCTACTAAAATGTACTTCAAGCTATCCCGCACCTATTGAAGAAGCCAATATGTGTATGGTAAAAGATTTGGCAGAGCGTTACGGAGTAATCAGTGGCTTATCAGATCACACCATGGGTAGTACAGTTCCTATTGTTGCTACTGTTTTTGGTGCTAAAATAATTGAAAAACATTTTATTTTAAATCATGAAGTCGGTGGGGCTGATGCTTCATTTTCAATGAATGAAGGAGAGTTTTCAGCCATGGTTAAAGCAGTTAGAGAAGCCGAAAGTGCTATAGGTGTAATTGATTATAAATTAACTGAAAAGCAACTCAAAGGAAGGGATTTTTGTCGCTCATTATATGTTGTGGAAGACATCAAAGCAGGTGAGGTTATTACTGAAAAGACTGTACGTTCAATAAGACCTGGATTTGGTTTACATCCTAAATTTTACAAAGAAGTACTAGGTCGAAAAGTTAAAGTTGATATTGAAAAAGGTACTGCATTCAAATTTGAATTTATATAAAATGATAAATAAAATTACTTTATTTCTATTTGTCGGCTTATTGATTTCTTGTTCGACAAGTAGCTTAGAATTTCAAGATGATAATGAGGTCAATGATTTAACCCTCAATCCTCATAATGAACCTGTTTTAGATACTATAAATATTACCAAAGTTGCTTATCAAGAAGGGAGAGTTAAAGCTTTTACTGATATTACATTTTTTGACGACCAATTTTTTCTTGTGTTTAGAGACTCAGACAAACATGCCTTAGGTGAAAACGGGGTAATCCATATTTTCAATAGTCATGATGGAGAAGAATGGAATTTTATGAAAGAGATTAGTATGGAAGGGATAGATTTACGAGATCCAAGTTTTGCTATAAACGAAGATGATTTATCTCTTTACATCCATGGTTCTAAATATGAAAACCAAATCATAACTGAATTTAGCGATTATAATTTTAAATACTCAACAACAGAAGGTTGGTTAGAGGCAGAAGCGGTTATATTGGACAATCTTACCAATAGCAACAGTTCTATTTCAGGCAATGAGGCTTGGCCTTGGCGCGTAACTTGGCATAACGGTAAAGCATATACAATTGGCTATAATGGTTCTGATATATTTGATGTATATACAAGCCAAAATGGACTTTTTTTTACTAAAGAGAATGCAATTGAAAATTTAGGATCTTTACCAACAGAAGCAAGAATAAGAGTTAACAATAATGATGAATTTTTTGTGTTGGCTAGAAGAAATTTTGGCTCAACTGTTTTAGGTAAATCTTTAGACCCTGAACAAGGTTGGAACTGGTTTGGTGAGATCCCTTTCGAAAATTTTAGAGGACCAAATTTCTTAATAACAGATACCAATAAAATTATTTTTGCCGGAGGCTTTCATAGCTGGGTTTATCTAGGACTATATGATTTAGAAACAAATACATATAGCAATATTATAGATATTCCTAGTTTTGGAGACGGCTCTTATCCGGGTATGGTAGTAAAGGACAATGTTTTGTGGTTAAGTTATTATACCTCTTTTGAAAATGAGGAGGGATCTTCTATTTATATCGCTAAAATAAATCTAAATTATTTTTCAATCTAACTCTGTACATAATCAAAATTATCACAAAAAGCATTTTATGGATACCTACCTTATCAAATATTTAATTGAAACAACTGATAACGAGTTATCCAAAAAATACATCGACTTTTTTAAAGCTGAGTTAGATTGGCAGATTTACATCTCTGAAACACATATTTCTAAATCGTATTTCAGGAATAGAAAAATTGATTTAAATGAAAAATTAAAACGCTTATATCAAAACGTAAATGCTTTATTAATTAGCGCTAATTTAAATCAAAAGGACAAGATAAATGTACTGTCAACTTTAAAGTTACCTCAACAGGATACAGATTCTATAAATCAATTGGGATTTAATTTGTTTTCCCCAATATGGCATCCCTTAAGAAAGAAAAACATCGTTGGTGATTACAAGACATGGCAATGGCATCAAAATATTCAGCATAAGATTAGAAATGCAGACTTTAGTTCTTTTTTAGATCCAGAATTTCATGAAAATCTAGAGGCTTTTCAGCAGCATCTTATTTCTCAATATCAACAACAAAATTTTAAAGCTTTATTCCTCTATACGGATCAATATTTTTATAGCAAGTACAGTATTGATATCTTTAAAAAAATGAATCGCCCATCTTTTGTTTTTACCCATGGCATGCCAGGTATATATAGTAAAGAAATAGACAATAGAGCAGATTATCTAATGGTATGGAGTGAAAAAATTAAACAAAACTATATCAAGGCTGGGTTCGATTCTTCAAAAGTAAAAGTGGTTGGTCATCCCATTTATACCAATTTAGAAAAGGAAAAACCACTAAGGTCTTCACTAACCGACATACTTATTATTCCCGTATCTTCTGTGACTTGGCATCAACATGAATACAATAATGTAGTGGTAAATGACGCGAGTATGGTTATATTGTATTTATATAAAGTACAACATGTTCTTACAAAACTTGGAATTAAAAATGCAAGGTATCGTCCTCATCCATCCATCAACAAAAAGTGGATTATCCCTTTTTTAGACTCCAATTTTTATACGTTGGATAATCAACCATTGACAACCTCCCTGAAAAAAGCATCTTTGGTGATAGGTGCAAATTCTACTATTGTTTTGGAGGCTTTAATGCATGGCGTAAACTATATTGCATTTGACCCAAAGGATGAAAATGGCGTAAACATGTCTGGCTATAAATCAGTCCCTCCATTTGATGGAAGTGAAGAAAAATTGATGTTAGCCCAAAATGAAGCTGAACTAGAAAAAATGATTGTGGATAATGTGATGACGAAATATAGTTTAGTACACGACTTTATCCAAGATTTTGACTTAAGTGTTTTAAAAGAATTAATCAACTAGGATATATGAGCGGGAATAAGTTGATTAAAAACACGACTATTTATGCCATGGGTGACATTATTCCTAGGCTTATTGGTTTTATATCATTACCTATTCTAACTTTATATCTAACGCCCGCAGACTATGGAATTGTAAATTATGTAAATACACTAAATACCTTTTTACTTGCGCTTGGTTTTTTAAGTCTAAACACCTATTTCTTAGTTTTTTTCTACCGTTGTAAGTCAAGTGAAGAACAAAAAAGACTACTAGGAAACCTGTCAACATTTATCATTTTATTGAATACCCTAATCGTTGTTGTCTTGTTGTTCTTTGGCAAATACCTTTTTCTTGCTTTAGGAAGTAATATTGATTTTTATCCGTATTTAGTTATCGCTATTTTTATCAATTACTTCAACTTATTTTCCATACTTCCCTCGGCATTATTTAGAGTTTTAGAAAAACCTATGCCTCTAACCATTTTAAATATCTCTAGAGGTATTGTTGCCTTTGCACTAACACTAATACTAGTTATCTTTTTTGATTATACTGCTTTAGGAGTTTTGTATGCTAATTTAATTGTCAATTTTGTTTTTGCATTTATTTTCATATATATGATTCGCAATCACATCATCTGGAATTTAGATTTCAAAAAAATCAAAGAAGCATTAGCTTTTTCACTTCCTCTAGTACCAGGAGCTATTGCCTATTATCTCACCACTATTTCAGACAGAATACTTATAGATAAGTATTTAAGCCTTAGTGATCTTGGTATTTACGGGATAGCAGCCACTATAGCGCTTATTCTAAATATTTTTTCGTTTGGAGCTTACAAGGCTTTTGAACCTTATATTTTTAAGAATTGGGGTGGTGATCAATTTGTAAGTGTTTTTCAAAATATTCGCAACAACTTTGTGTATGTATTGCTCATAGGAGTTCTTCTCTTAAGTATATTTGCTAAAGAGTTTTTCTTCCTCATGACCGATGAGCAATTTCATGAAGCGTATATTTATGTTCCTATGATTATCGTTGGAGTCTACAGTTCTTCAATTGGATTGCTTTACGGAACAATTATTACAGCTAGGGGAAAAACGAAAATAAATTCACTTATTGTAATTGTTGGTGCAACTATAAGCGTTACTTTGAATGTGTTGTTTTTACCGAAATACGGATTATTTACAGCAGCTGTTGTATCTAGCCTTGCAATGACTGTGATGTTGGTTATTTCTGTATGGTATGCAAAATTAAAAATAAGTCATATAAAACCTTTCATATCCACTATATTAGTTGCTGCAAC
>Ga0307943_1000708_pt1 | contig 19090 bp, 9 predicted proteins | sample OrgLakmetagen177_FD_203149 | JGI IMG/M metagenome (GOLD analysis project Ga0307943, IMG submission 203149) | Saline water microbial communities from Organic Lake, Antarctica - #177 | ecosystem: Environmental > Aquatic > Non-marine Saline and Alkaline > Saline | place: Antarctica: Organic Lake... | reverse complement strand
CGTATTTTCTAAAACATACTGAAAAGAGATGACAACATTTTTATAAGAATTTACTTTTTGAAGCACTTTGTTCACCAATTCTTCCGCTTTTGGGTCAGATTGTGCTTCAATTGAAATTGGAAAAGCAAAAAAACAAATTATGCTTAAAAGTACTATCGATTTAATTTTCATATCATTCATATTAAACGTCTAACATTTGATCTAGCGCAGTTAAATCTGTCACCAAAACTTGTCTGGCTTTACTGCCTTCAAAAGGACCAACAATTCCAGCAGCTTCTAGTTGGTCTATGATTCTCCCTGCGCGATTGTAACCTAACTTCATTTTACGTTGTAAAAGCGACGCTGAGCCTTGTTGAGCTGTTACAATTATTTCTGCAGCCTCTCTAAAGCGTTTGTCTCTTTCTTCTACATTATCATCAATACTTGTGCCACTTTCTTCACCTTGGTATTCAGGTAACAAATGTGCATCTGGATAGGCTTTTTGTGAACCAATAAAGTCGGTTATACGTTCAACTTCTGGAGTGTCAACAAAGGCACATTGCAAACGTACCAATTCATTTCCTTGGGTAAAAAGCATGTCTCCACGACCAATCAATTGGTCTGCACCACCTGAATCTAAGATGGTACGAGAATCTATTTTAGAAGTTACTCTAAAAGCCAATCGAGCTGGAAAATTGGCTTTTATCATCCCTGTAATTACATTTACAGAAGGACGCTGTGTGGCTATAATTAAGTGTATGCCAATGGCCCTGGCTAACTGTGCCAATCTAGCAATTGGTATTTCTACTTCCTTCCCAGCAGTCATGATTAAGTCTGCAAATTCATCTACTACCAAGACAATATAAGGTAGGAATTTATGTCCGTTTTCAGGGTTTAGCTTTCTAGCTTTAAATTTTTCATTATACTCACTTATGTTTCTAACCAATGCGTCTTTTAGCAAATCATAACGATCATCCATTTCAATACAAAGCGAATTCAAGGTGTTTATTACCTTCGAATTATCTGTAATAATGGCTTCTTCTACATCTGGCATTTTCGCCAAATAATGTCGTTCAATTTTATTAAAAAGAGTAAGTTCTACTTTTTTAGGATCAACGAGAATAAACTTAACTTCTGCTGGATGCTTTTGATACAGAAGCGAAGTCAAAATCACATTCAAACCAACAGATTTACCTTGACCAGTTGCTCCTGCCATTAGCAAGTGTGGCATCTTAGCTAGGTCTACCACAAAAGTTTCGTTAGAGATAGTTTTACCAAAAGCAATAGGTAAAGCCATTTTGGTTTCCTGAAATTTACTGGAAGCAATCACCGTTCGCATAGGAACTATAGATGGATTTTGATTGGGAACTTCAATTCCTATGGTTCCTTTTCCTGGGATTGGTGCTATTATACGAATTCCAAGTGCAGAAAGCGATAAAGCAATATCATCTTCTAAATTCTTAATTTTAGAAATCCGAATTCCTGCTTCTGGAATAATTTCATACAAAGTTACCGTTGGACCGACAGTTGCTTTAATTTCTGCAATGCCAATTTTGTAGTTTTTAAGCGTATCTACAATTTTATTTTTATTGCTTTCTAATTCAGATTGATCAATGGTAATGCTTCTCCCCTTGTTGTAATCTTTCAATAAATCTATACCAGGGAATTGGTAATTCGCTAATTCCAAAGTGGGGTCAAATTCACCAAAATCTTCAACTAATTTTCTACTGGTTGTATCTACCTCATCTTCCTCTTCTGCGGTTTCCACTTCCATGGAAACATCATCTTGATTCTGAGATTGGATAATTATTTTTTCTCTTGGGGTTGGCTTCTGTTCTGATTTTTCAGTAGAAGTTGAATTGGGTAAATCTACTTTTGCATGTGTTTTATCTGAAGCCGTTTTATCTTCAATTTGGGAAGTGTTTTTAGTAGATGTTTCATTTGAGGCTGTATTTTTTATCGAAGAAAAATCATTTTCTATGGCTTTTTTTGAAGTTTTTAATTTATTCAAAAGCACATCTGGAGTCACATTCAAGCGGATAACCACATACAATATAAACAAGAAAACGAGCAAAATTCCAATTCCAATTTTTCCAATATATGCTTGCAAATAATCATTGATTTCATAACCAGTAGTGCCTCCTAGAATAGGATATTCGGGTAATATGTAATTCAAAAATATAGCAAACCAAAGCATGGCTGCTAAACCCCAAAACCAAAAGGATTTCAATTTGCTCAAGCCGATGTTTAGAAACATATACAAACCAGTAACACTCAATAAAACAGCAATGTAAAAACTAGCTAAACCAAAACCTTGATATATAAAAAGGTGGCTCACTTTAGCTCCAAATTTGCTTAACCAATTTTTAGCAACGATTTCTCTTTGGGTTATTTCAGAAAGAATACTTTGGTCTGTTTTCCAAGAAAATAAAAACGAAACAAATGCAATGCAAAGCATCACCCCAAAAAACAATAGGAAGCTACCTAAAATCACCTTATTTTTTTTGCTTAAACTGAATTTTGACAAACTCAGATTGCGCTTTTTAGTTGAAGCAGTTTTCTTGCTTTTTTTGGCCATTGGGTCGGTACATGAATAATTTTCAAAAATACAAATATAAAATGAATAGCTATAAGGCTTATTTGAATAGTTTGATTACAAAAAACCAAAGCATTTACAGAGTATATACATCAGCATGAAGAACACCTTAATAAAATTAGTATTTGGTAGATTCCACTCCCTTTTCGTTTTAGGCTTCCCACTTCTATCTTGATTTCAGAAAGGAAACACACCATAAGAACTGTCATTCCCCAATTGATACGGAGTCTTTTACTCGTTAGTTCGAAAGCCTCTATAAAAAACGTAAACACAGATTGTCATACCGATCCCGATAGCTATCTGGAGAGGTATCTCATCCAGAGCATCACGTAGTGCTTTTTCAAGAACATTCTAAAGCAACATTCTTTAGCATGATATGGGATTCCTCCTTTGGTCGGAATGACATTTTCAGAGCGGGTTTGTCATGCCGATTCCAATGCATATCAGAAGAGGTATCTCATAACAAGCCTATAGCTTATACTAGCGTTTCAATCCCGCTTTAACGAGGACTTCTACTAGCGTTTCAGCGTAAAATTAGCTCTAAAGAGTCTCTTCTGACCAGTAGACGGTTCAATAAATTCAACTCTAAACCAATAATCATTGCTAATCATAGGTTTACCGTTATAGGTGCCGTTCCAGCCTGGACCAGTTGGGCTAAGTTGTTTTATCAGTTTTCCAAAACGATCAAATACATATATCTTAGCGTTCCGTTGGTCTTCTAAACCAATAATATTCCATGTGTCATTAAACCCATCTTCATTTGGTGTGAAAAATAAAGGATAATCAATTAAAAAAATTGAAATTTCTACTTCTCCACAACCTCCATTATCTCTTCCTCGAACAATACGTTCACCAGCTTCTAAGTTGTTGAAGACAATGCTAGTTTCTCCTTCTTCTAAGCTTATCCATGGTCCGTTGTCTATTGAGAATTCATAATCTCCATCGCCTTGAATGTTGGTCACTTCTACGCTGTGGCTTCCATCAAAAGATAGACTTAATATGTTTACTTCAAAACTAGGTCCATTACTTTGGATGATTTCTGCAGTACTCGATGCTTGACAACTGGTGATGTTGTTGGTAATATCGGTTACGGTTACCGTATATACTCCTGCTTGTGTTGGGGTGTAAACACTTCCTGTAAAAGCAATACTTTCATCATTTCTTGTCCACTCAAAACTATAAAACTCTTCGCTTAATTGAGTATCTATTACTGGTGGAGAAAAGTCGGTTACTATTACTTCTCCCGTTTGTGGATCGATACAAATAATAGCTCGATCCCATGCAGTGATATCTACCAATGGCAAAGGATTAATTTGAACTTCAAAACTTTGAGTGGTGAGCGAAGTACAGAAATTATCTAAATCTACTACTTCAGCAATAATGGTTGTTGGGCTTTCTGTTGTAATGAAACTAGTTGGATCTGTTATTGGTATACCATTCTCAAAATCTTCTTGACTGGCATAGTATTCTACCATAGTATTGCTATCTTCATCATTAAAGTTAGGATCAATTTCTTCATCTTTTTGAGTTAAATCTACTGTAGCTAGATCTTGGTTATCGGCTTGGGCTGAATCATTTAATTGTTCATCTGCGCAGACTACTATTGTCATTATATCTTCATCTGTAATATCAGGTCTTGGCTCTATTGTGATTTGCACTTCTGCTATATTACCTATGTTGTAACATCCAGTGATAATATGAGTTACTCTTAGGTACAGAATTTCTCCAGAATCTGCTTGATAACCTACTGCTAAAGGATTGATTCCTTCTTCTGCATCTGCTTCACTCAAGTGAAAACTAAATTCGAAATTGGCTAAATCTTGTTCTTCGTTTGCTGGGTCTAAGACAGGAATGATTGCTGATGGACTGCCGTTGGTGACATCGTATAAACTAAAGGCAATTTCTTCTGCGGTTGGTAATTGAGTTGGATCGCCTTCGCATAAAGTATAGCCAAATGGCATGCCTGCTGGGTTTATTTCAGGGTTTGGCTCTACGACAATTTCTATTGAAACTATTTGAAAACAGAAATTTCCATCTGCATTACTGTCTAATCTTACCCAAATTATCTGTGTATTGGTTGGGAAGAAATTCTCGTCTACTTCGTTTAAACTTGGGTCGTTTACGTATGCGGTAGGGTTAAGGATTTGTTGGTCAGTATCTTGATTAATGGCAGCATCTTCGGTTAAATAATAACTACCAGTATTGTTTTCACTACCGGTTATTTGTTGTCCAATTTGAGTTAAATCGAAGGCTTCGACCGCTACTCCATCGCTATCATCATCACAAGCAGTGAGCCTAAGTTCTTCTTCGGTTAATTCAACAGGAAAAGGAACAGGGAGTACGTCTATAATTATGGCAATGGTATTTATACACTGGTTTTGGGTACTTGTATCGGTTGCTTCGACAAAAATTGACATCGGTGGATTAGTAGCGTTTACATAGTCCGTTGGATCTTCAATTGCATTTTCCTGATTGTCTAGGTCTGTTTGATTTTCATAATAAGCAAAAACAATGTTTGCTGGTATGGGAGATAATCCTGTCATCTCTTCTTCAGTAGAAGTTAAATCGAAGTTCCCCGTAGGAAAATTGGCATCTGGATTTGAGTAGGTGTTGCATACATCTAATATGGTGGGTGCAGTTAAGTCTGGATAAGGTTCTACTGAAATCGTAAAGCTGTTGTCATCTGTAAAACCAAACAAATCTATACATTCAGATTCTATGTCTGTTAGCCGAACGTATATGGTTTGTGGATTGGTATCGTTTGTAAAATTACTTGGCACAGCAATAGCATTAGTTCCAGCCACAGCTTGAGCTTGCGTTTTATGGTAGGTTACATTTAGAATACTTGCATCTTGATTTCCGATGGCATTGGCAGAGTTTTGAGTTAAGTCAAACACAGCGAACCCATTTAAAGTATCATCATCACAAATAACCAAATCGTCTAGTTCTTGAATTATAGGACTTACCCTTACCTCTAATTCCAAAGCTACTACGGTATAACAATCCGTATCGCTTGGATTCGGGTTACCATTATATTCTGCTCGAACATATAAGGTTTGACTAAAAGGATTTATATTTTGATACAAAATAGAGTTTCCATCTTCATCCTCTATAGCAATAGGACTTTGGTCATTATTTGCTTCTACTTCAGTCAAGTGAAACGTAACTTCAGTATTTGATTCTCCATCTAAAATAACATCTATTGCTGCTAGTAAATCGAATTCTGATGTTCCTTCATTGTCAGCATCACATACTACTAGCGGTTCTGGCTCTGGTATACTAGGTGTTGGACTCGTAATTAAAGTTAAAAAGGTAGTTGCAACGCACTCCGTATCTGGACTAAATACAGTAATTAAAATATTTTGAGGGTTTTGAGTATTCTGGTAATTTTCAGTATCTGTTATTGGAATATTGTTTTCTTGATCGGTTTCATTTTCATAAAATTCTACTATTAATGCATTGTCATCATTTGAGATTTCTGGAATTTTTGAACTTAAATCGAAAATAGCTGATGCAAAAGGCTCGTCTAAGGATAGATCTTCGCATAAAGATATTGAGCTTGGAGGGGTAATCTGAGGAAGAGGTTCCACAATTAATTGAAGTGGTTGTATGTTGAAACATTGCAAAGGCGAATTTGGATCACTTACTCTTACATATACGGTTTGAGGATTGATTTCCATTAGGTAATTGGTAGGTATATCAATCGGATTTACATTATTTAGAGCACTGGTTTGGCTAATGTGATAGCTAATTTCGAAATCGGTAGTGTCTTGGCCTGGCACAAAAAGATTTTCTTCAACAGAAGTTAAGTCGAAAAAATTAATACCCACTTCAAAAGTATCACAAACTACTAAAGGTTCTAATTCTTCTAGCAAAGGAGAATCATAAACAATTAAATCTAAGGAAGTTGTTTTGTAGCAATTGTTATCAGGATTTTCTACACGAACATAAAGCGTTTGTTCACTTGGATTTACGTTTGAATATGGGCTTGGCACCGGATTTATATCCGTAATAGCATCATTTTCGGTTAAGTGAAAAGTCACTTCTAATTCTGGATTACTAAAAGTAACTTCATCTATTCTTGAATTTAAATCAAATCCAGCAAAAAACCCATTGTTATTATTATCACAGGCTTCTAATGGCGTTAGTATTTCATTATAAATAATTTCCTGTGTGCCAATGGTTACGCTATAAATTTGTTCTGTACACTCCCCTAGTAATGGCGTAAAAGTGTAAGTGGTTTCCTGAGTTGGATCAAAAGGCGGACTCCAAGTCCCTTCATATCCGTTTAAAGAAACGCTAGGGAATTCAATAAAACCATCAAGACATATATTGGTAGGCAAATCAAATTCTGGAACTTCATCTTGTGTTACTAAAATCTGTGTTTCAATGATTTCTATACATTCGTCTGATAATAGAGGAGTAAAAGTGTAAATACCTGTTGTACTAAGCAAATTAGTAGGACTCCAAGTACCTTCTATATTATTTTCAGAAATAGAAGGAAGTGTAATTTCATCTATTGAACAAACTACTTCAGGCAAAGTGAAAACAGGAGTTATAAGCTCTTCTATGGTAATTATAAATTCTGCAAATGGCCTACAATTGGGATTGAAGGGTAGGTTGGTTAATATAGCATAAACATAATATGTTCCCGGGACATTTGGTAAAGAATTTGCTTGCCCAAGTGGCGGAAAATTATAAGTAGCCGTTGAGCTTGCTAATTGTTGGCCTAAAAGGGTTCCGTTTTGGTACATTTCATTTCCTACTTGTGGAGAAGAAAAATAGACAAAAGAAATTTGATCTTCAAAGTCCTCTAGAATAATGTCAGCGCTGATTGGTGATAATGCTTCTTCTTGGCAAACAGTTTGGGTACCTTGAGGATTTTCAATTTCTGGGCAAAAACAATTATCTACTTGAACTCTTATTCTTTGAATTTCTATACAGGTTTCAGTAGTCAAAAATTGAATATTATCTAAACCAAAGTTATTACCATCAGCTTCTTTTTCTCTGTTGTAAATACAAATTTCAACTTCAGTATTACCACCAGAATTCCATGCATAAATTCGCTCTTCCCATGTACATCCCACTGTAGGTGACAAATTCTGACCTATCGATACTCCATTTATTTCAACTTCAATATTGGCAGGATTAATATCTACATCATCTAATGTTTGTATCCAATAAATAAACTCATACTCATTACCTGGAATAATGTTGGCAGTTTGACACCAAACTCTATCGTCACAATTGTTTTCTGTTGCCCCATCTGCGGCAAAAAAATTAGTTCCTGTTTGGGCAGTACAATCATCTAACGGACTGAACCAAGTATTTGAATTTTCAACTACACCATATACACCTTGATTACCTGATGTATTGGAATCTAAATAAAGATAATCAGTTGTGAAGCCTTCATTTTCTAAAGAAAAATCTCCGTTATAAATGAAATCTATATCTACATCATATTCAATTTCAACATCATATACCGTTGTTTCCATTGGAGTTACTTCTAATGTATACTCATCGATTTCTACGATGGATTCATCATTAGGAGTTGATGTCCATGATGTTATAGGATAGTCTGAGAATGCTTCAATGGTGGTTGTTTCACCAAAACAAATAACTTGATTGGGAGAAACGCTTAATTCAGGTTCAGGAGCTAAAATTTCTAACGTAAAACTAATCTTATCTCCCACATCATCGGTAACCTCAACCTGGTATATTCCTGGTTCTAAATCTTCAAAAGTTCCTAAAGTATTTGAAGCTACAAAACCAGGTCTTGTAATGGTATACACATAAGGAGGAACTCCTCCCAGTGGATATATCGCAACAAAACCATTAAGAGATTGGGGACAGTATAGATCTATTAATGAATAAGTTGCATCCAAAGGATCGTCTAAGGAAACCAAAAGCATGTCATCTATTGCAAAATCATTACCTACAGTATTTGTATTGGTATTCCATAGTTCAATTGATACACAGTTGCTTGTTGCTGTAAACGAATATGTAACTTGTTCCCAACCTTCTACTGGTAAAGAGACTTGAGTTTGTCCAGAAGTTAGTGTAATATTGGAAGCGTTGGTAATTTCTATGTCAATGTTTGCTTGGGTGCTTGGATTAGTAACTGATGTAGCGATAGATTTCACCCAATAAGAAAAACGATATGTTGTACCTATTTGTAAACAACATAAGCCTGTGCCACCATCTCCAGCTCTCCATAAACGCTGTTGTCCTCCAAGATTGTTTCCATCAAAGGCTAACATAAGACCATTTCCTGTTGTATGATCACCAGCCGATATAAAAAAATTAGTGTTCATATCTTGTGGGTCACTAACAAGAGCAAAATCACCAGGATTAGTATTCCCTGAAAAAGGAGGGAATAATTGATCATAACCATTACCACTCACATCAAACCCACTAATATCTCCTTCTTCAAAATCTCCATTCATCAATAAATTTTGAGCATAAATAGAGCCTGATAAAAAAAATAAGATAGTGGTTAAAACTAAATATTTAAGGAAGGAAAAATCTGACATAAAAAAAATCACTTAGTGTGTTTGGTACTCAAATAACAGGGGATAAAGATAAAAATTATATTAGCTTATTTAAGAGCTTATTATTATTTGTGAAATGATTTATTAAAATACACTAAATCAAGCTGAATATATTATAGTTATTAAGAAAGTTTTTCTAAAAGTTACGAAATGTATATTTTTTTATAATTTGTTATGCGCGCATAACAAAAAATGCTTACATTTGAATTTCAATTTAAATAATGAAGGAAAAAACAATTGACTACGTTTTACGAGCTACTTGGATGGCCATTGCAAAAATGTATAACGAAGAAGCTGGAAAACAAGGAAGCACAATGGCTACGGGGTTTATTTTACTTAATATTGATCCTGAAAAAGGAACTCCTTCTACATCCCTTGGTCCAGAAATGGGAATGGAAGCTACTAGTTTATCCAGAACATTGAAGAATATGGAAAACAAAGGACTCATTTCAAGAGAAAAAAATCCAGAGGATGGTAGAAGTGTTCTTATTAAACTAACCAAGTTTGGATTAGAAATGAGAGACTATTCTAAACAAGTGGTTCTAAAATTTGATGAAAAAGTAAAAGAAAATGTATCCACAGAAGATTTACAAACCTTCAAAAAAGTATCTAATACCATATCAGACCTTATAGCAAACCGAAAAATTTATAACTAAAATTAAAGTAGTTTATGAAAAGAAGAATTAATAAAGTAGCAGTAATTGGCTCAGGAATTATGGGAAGTGGTATAGCCTGCCATTTTGCCAATATAGGAGCTGAAGTACTTTTACTCGATATTGTACCACGCGAACTCAATGAAAAAGAAAAGAAACAAGGCTTAAGTTTAGAGGATAAACATGTACGCAATCGAATTGTAAATGAAGCGCTTCAAACTTCCTTAAAGTCAAACCCCTCTCCTATTTATCATCCCGATTTTGCAAAGCGAATTACCACAGGTAATTTAGAAGATGATATTGCTAAAGTGAAAGATGTAGATTGGATTATTGAAGTGGTGGTAGAACGCTTGGATATCAAAAAACAGGTTTTTGATAATATAGAAAAACACAGAAAATCAGGCACTTTAATTACTTCTAATACTTCTGGTATTCCCATAAAGTTTATGAATGAAGGCAGAAGTGATGATTTTAAAAATCATTTCTGTGGAACGCATTTTTTTAATCCACCACGTTACTTAAAGCTTTTCGAAGTGATTCCAGGGCCAGATACTTCAAATGAAGTGATTGAATTCCTAGAAGAATACGGAGAGAAATTCTTAGGAAAAACTTCAGTTGTTGCAAAAGACACACCTGCATTTATCGGTAATCGGGTAGGCATTTTTTCCATTATGTCCTTATTTCATCAAGTGAAAGACTTGGGAATGACCATTGAAGAAATTGACAAATTAACCGGACCACTGATTGGTCGCCCAAAATCGGCTACGTTCAGAACAGTAGACGTAGTTGGTTTAGATACGTTAGTGCATGTATCTAACGGATTACATGAAAATTGTCCTGATGATGAACGTAATGATTTATTCAAATTACCCGACTTCATTGAAAAAATGATGAAAAACGAGTGGTTAGGTAGTAAATCTGGCCAAGGATTCTATAAAAAAGTAAAAAACAAAGACGGTTCTAGCGAAATTAAATCTTTGGATTTAAACACGATGGAATACCGAGATAAGGAAAGCCCACGTTTTGAATTGATGAATAAAACGAAATCGATTGATAATGTAGCTGAGCGTTTTCCTATTTTAATTGAAGACGATAGCAAAGCAGGAAAATTTTTCCGTAAGAACTTTGCCGCTTTATTTGCCTATGTACAAAATAGAATTCCTGAAATTTCAGATGAATTATACAAAATAGATGATGCTATGAAAGCTGGTTTTGGCTGGCAGCACGGACCTTTCCAAATATGGGATGCCGTTGGTTTAGAAAAAGGCATCGAATTAATGAAAGAAGAAGGTTATGAAGTAGCTGATTGGATTTCAGATTTATCAGCATCTTCTCAAAAAACGTTTTATTCAGTAAAAAATGGAAATACCTATTATTATGATATTCCGAAGAAAGAACAAACCAAAGTGCCTGGTCAAGATGCCTTCATTATTTTAGATAACATCCGCGAAAGCAAAAAAGTTTTTGAAAACAAAGGTGTTTCAGTTCAAGATTTAGGCGATGGTATTTTGAATGTAGAATTCAGAAGTAAAATGAATTCCATTGATGGTGATGTCTTAAACGGATTGAACCATGCTATCGACTTGGCTGAAAAAGAATACCAAGGTTTAATAGTTGCCAACAACGGTCAAAATTTTTCCGTTGGAGCTAATATTGGGATGATTTTTATGTTCGCAGTTGAACAAGAATATGAAGAATTGAATGCTGCCATTAAATACTTTCAAGATACGATGATGCGGATGCGTTATTCTTCTATACCAACTATTTCAGCACCTCATCAAATGGCCTTGGGTGGTGGATGTGAATTGAGTTTGCATGCAGATAAAGTAGTTGCTTCCGCAGAAACCTATATCGGTTTAGTTGAATTTGGCGTTGGAGTAATTCCTGGTGGTGGTGGTTCTAAGGAAATGACTCTAAGAGCAGCACAGACTTTTCAAAAAGATGATGTTGAATTAAACCGTTTACGCGAGCACTTCCTAACCATTGGAATGGCAAAAGTAGCCAAATCAGCTTATGAAGCATTCGATTTAAACATTCTTCAAAAAGGAAAAGACATCGTGGTCGTGAACGATAATAGAAGAATTGCAATTGCTAAAAAACACGCCTTATTAATGGCTGAAGAAGGCTACACTAAACCCATAAAAACCAATAATGTAAAAGTGTTGGGAAGACAAGCTTTGGGCGCATTTTTAGTTGGCACTGACCAAATGATGGCAGGAAAATACATCAGCGAACATGACAAGAAAATTGCTAACAAACTTGCTTATGTGATGTCTGGTGGAGATTTATCTGCCGCAACGATGGTGAGTGAACAGTATTTGTTAGACCTAGAACGCGAAGCCTTTTTATCGCTTTGCGGAGAACGGAAAACGCTTGAGCGTTTGCAGCACATGATTAAGAATGGGAAACCCTTACGTAATTAGAATTAAGAACAAAGTACTAAGAATTAAGTACTAATTAATGGAAATTAAGAACTAAGTAATAAGAATTAAGTAAGACACTAATCTTTTAAAATCAGAAATTATGCACAAATTTGAAGATTTAAAAATATGGAAAAAGGCGATGGATATTGCAGAAAGAAGCTATAAACTAACGGCAGATTTCCCAAATGATGAAAAGTATAATTTAACTTCTCAAATTAGAAAAAGTGCAGTTTCCATACCTTCAAATATTGCAGAAGGTGCAGGTAGAAATACAAATGGAGAATTTAAACAATTCTTAGGAATAGCTAATGGATCTTCTTTTGAACTAATTACTCAATTTTACCTTTCAGAAAGGTTGAATCTATTAGAAAAAGATACAGCTCAACCAGTAATTAAGGAAATTGTAGAAGTTTGTAAAATGAATTATTCATTACAAAAATCTCTATCTTAGAAATACTTAATTCTCAATACTTAATACTAAATACTAAAAAAAATGAAAACAGCATATATAGTAAAAGGATACAGAACCGCAGTAGGAAAAGCCAACAAAGGCGTATTCCGATTTAAGCGACCAGACGATTTAGCCGCAGAAACCATTAAGTATATGATGGAACAACTGCCCGATTTTGACAAAACAAAAATTGATGATGTTATGGTAGGCAACGCCATGCCTGAAGCTGAACAAGGCTTAAACGTAGGTAGATTGATTTCCCTTATGGGATTAAAAACCGAAGAAGTGCCTGGTGTAACCGTTAACCGTTATTGCGCCTCAGGAATAGAAACCATCGCTATGGCGAGTGCCAAAATTTCAAGTGGAATGGCAGAATGCATAATAGCTGGTGGAGCAGAAAGTATGAGTTACATTCCCATGGGCGGTTACAAACCCGTACCCAATTACCAAATTGGCAAAGAAGGAAACGAAAGCTACTATTGGGGAATGGGCTTAACTGCAGAAGCTGTAGCCGAAAAATACAGAGTAAGCAGAGAAGACCAAGACGAATTTGCTTACAATTCGCACATGAAAGCCTTAAAAGCACAAGAAGAAAATCGATTTAAAAATCAGATTGTTCCGATAAATGTGGAAGAAGTGTATTTGGATGAAAATAACAAAAAGGCTTCAAAAAAATATACGGTAACCCAAGATGAAGGACCCAGAAAAGGAACAAGCATAGAAGCCTTGAACAAACTGCGTCCTGTTTTTGCTGAAGGTGGAAGTGTAACCCCAGGAAACTCTTCACAAACCAGTGATGGAGCCGCTTTTGTGATGGTGGTAAGTGAACAATTTATGAAAGACCACAATTTAGAACCCATTGCAAGATTGGTAAGCTACGCCACCGTTGGTGTTGAACCTAGAATTATGGGTATTGGGCCAGTAAAAGCCATTCCAAAAGCGTTGAAACAAGCAGGATTGAAAAAAGAAGATATTGAATTAATCGAATTGAACGAAGCTTTTGCTTCACAATCTTTGGCAGTCCTTAGAGAATTAGAACTCAATCAAGAAATCGTAAATGTAAACGGTGGGGCCATTTCATTAGGACATCCATTAGGTTGTACCGGTGGAAAACTTTCCGTTCAGTTATTTGATGAAATGAAACAGCGCGGACTCAAAAATAAATATGGTATGGTAACAATGTGCGTTGGTACGGGACAGGGAGCTGCTGGGGTTTATGAAGTGTTTTAATAAGTACTCAGTACAAAGAACAAAGAACAAAGAACAAAGAAATTTTGAATTTTGAATTTTGAATAAAAAAATTAATTTAAACTCTGCGTATTCTGCGACTTTGCGGTGAAAAAGGATTATTGTAAGACGGAAAAGACATAATCATCGTAAGTTAAAGATTTGGCAATTAGGAACACAACTCATTGCAGCTAATCATGCAAAATACATTAGATGAAAAATTTAAAGAATTAGATGACAAAAACAACGAATTTCAAAGAATGGTTTTGGGTTTTATTGAGACATTAAAAGTCTAATATCTCATATCTCAATTCTCATATCTTTTAAAATATTAGAATTTTAAAACAAAAAAATGGAAACAATAGAAAAACAAGTAATTAGAGGTGGGCAATTTTTGGTAAAAGAAGCTAATCCACAAGACATCTTCACACCTGAAGATTTTAGTGAAGAACAAAAAATGATGCGCGATTCGGTGAAAGAATTTGTGGATCGTGAAATTTGGCCTAAAAAAGAAGAATTTGAAAAGAAAAACTACGCATTAACTGAAGAAATTATGCGTAAAATTGGAGAACTCGGCTTTTTAGGTGTTGCTGTTCCTGAAGAATATGAAGGTTTGGGAATGGATTTCGTATCTACTATGTTAGTATGTGATTACATTTCTGGAGCAACAGGTTCAGTTGCAACAGCATTCGGCGCACATACAGGTATTGGAACCATGCCAATAACACTTTATGGTACTGAAGAACAAAAGAAAAAATACGTTCCTAAATTGGCTACAGGCGAATGGTTTGGAGCGTATTGTTTAACTGAACCTGGTGCAGGATCAGATGCCAATTCAGGAAAAACTAAGGCTGTACTTACTGATGATGGAAAACACTACAGCATCTCTGGACAAAAAATGTGGATTTCAAATGCTGGATTTTGTGACGTTTTCATCGTTTTTGCAAGGATTGAAGATGATAAATACATTACTGGATTTATAGTTGAAAAAGATTTAGAAAATGGAATTTCTCTTGGAGACGAAGAAAAGAAATTAGGAATTCACTCCTCTTCTACTCGTCAAGTATTCTTCGATGAAACCAAAGTTCCAGTTGAAAATATGTTAGGTGAACGTGGTGAAGGCTTTAAAATAGCCATGAATGCTTTAAATGTAGGTAGAATTAAATTAGCAGCGGCCTGTTTAGATGCACAACGAAGAGTAATTGAAGGTTCAGTAAAATACGCTAATGATCGAGTTCAATTCAAAACTACAATTGCTAATTTTGGTGCAATACGAGAAAAATTAGCTCAAATGACTACACGAGCTTTTGTAGATGAATCAGCTTGTTACAGAGCTGCCAAAGATATAGAAGACCGAATCAACGCCAGAAAAGAAGCTGGTGCTAGTCACCATGAAGCAGAATTAAAAGGAGTTGAAGAATTTGCAATTGAGTGTTCCATCTTAAAAGTGATGGTTTCTGAACATTGCCAAACTTGTACAGATGAAGGTATTCAAATTTTTGGAGGAATGGGATTCTCAGCAGACGCACCTATGGAGTCTGCATGGAGAGATGCACGCATTACCCGAATTTATGAAGGTACCAATGAAATCAATCGTATGCTTTCTGTAGGTATGATGATTAAAAAAGCGATGAAAGGTCACGTTGATTTGTTAGGTCCTGCAAATGAGGTAAAAGAAGAGTTAACAGGAATTCCTTCATTTGAAAGTCCAGACTACTCTACTCCCCTTTCTGAAGAAAAAGCCATGATCAAGAAAATGAAAAAAACATTTTTGATGGTAGCTGGTGCAGCAATGCAGAAATATGGAGAGGATATTGAAAATCATCAAGAATTGCTAATGGCTTCAGCTGATGTTTTGATGGAAATATACATGGCTGAATCCGCTATTTTACGCGCTCAGAAAAATATAGAAAAAACCAGTGAAGAGGAAGCAAAATACCAAGTGGCAATGGCACAATTGTATTTGTATTATGCAGTTGAAAAAGTAAATGAAAAAGCCAAAAAAGGGATTATTTCATTTGCAGAAGGAGACGAACAAAAAATGATGTTGATGGGCTTAAAACGATATACTAAATATGAAAATTACCCAAATATCATCGCTTTGCAAGAATTGGTTGCTAAAAAAGTGGTAGATGAGAACACCTACCCTTTTTAAATAAGAGAGTAGCTATTTTAGGACTAATAAACCTCATTTTTTATTAAAGATGAGGTTTTTTAGTTTGGTATCATTTTTGGATATCAGATAGGAAATATATAATCATGAAAAACTATATCCTTACACTTATCACGATATTCACTTTCAATATGGTAGCTGCTCAAGAAAAGCTAAATCAATTAGAAAGCACATTTAGCACTGATGTTGAATCATTATTTATTCATACAAACAAAGACAAGTTTGCTGTTGGTGAATACTTATGGTTCAAGGCGTACGCCTTTAATCTTTCAAAAAACACTCCTAACAATGAAGCTATTAGCGCCGAGGTTAATGTTTTCGATGAAAAAAGAGTTTTAATTTCTTCTAAAAAATATATCGTAACCAACGGAGTTTTTGCAGGCGAGTTTAAAATTGACACCACTTTTATCGATGGGACTTATTATCTGCAAGCACATACAGATTATATGAAAAAACAAGGTTTTGATAGTCATACGAAGGCTTTTCAAGTTTTAAAATTACCCTTTGAAAAAGAAGATGATTATGCATCAAGCCAATTGAACCTACAAATCTTGCCTGAAGGTGGTCATGCTGTTTATGGTATAGACAATACAATTGGTATCAAGCTCATCAATGCAAATGGTCTTGGAGAAGTCTTCTCTGCAGAATTACTTAAAGATGGTAAAGCCATTAAAAAAATAAAAAGCAATTCCTTCGGACATGCAAAATTCAAACTGAAACCAAAAAAAAAGGCAACCTATTCGGTTCAAGTTATGACTGATAACGATGTAAGTTACACCAAGGAAATTCAAGACATACACCAAAGCGGTATTACGCTTCAATTAAATCCATTAATTCCAGATGTATTATACGTGGAACTTCAAAAAAATTACAAAAAAGATCAATCTAGGTATGCTTTGATAATACATCAATTTCAGAAGGGAATTAAAATTGATGCCGAATTTGAAGATGATATTAGCAAACTTGCCATTCCTAAAGAAAAACTTTTTGAAGGAATGAATACTATTCGTGTTTTCAAAGATGGCGAGCCTATTTTAGAACGTCTTTATTTTAAAAATACAGACGACGTTTTTACATTTGAAGGACAAATTACGGAAAGTAAAGATGAAGTAAAAGATAGTATCCGATTAAAATTGTACTTCCCATATGATCCTAGTCAGAAAATGTTGAGCGCATCTATCTTGCCAAGTAAAACCGAATCTTATTCAAATAAATCTACTATTATTTCAAATTTAAGGCTGGCTAATTATCTACGAGGAACAATTGAAAATGAAGCCTATTATTTTGGAGAAAACACCGCACAACGAAATTATGATCTCGACTTGCTCTTACTCACACAAGGTTGGAGTAAGTATAAATGGAAGCCAGCAATCAGCAAGGAGAATTTGGTAAATGCAAATCGGCGTAATGGACTAAATTTCAAAGTGCTACTTGATGAAAAACCAAAATCTACAGATGAATTTTTATTATTTCACGGAAGCATTTTTAATGAAGCCAAAGTGGTATATATAAACAAAAAAACCACAGAAGCAGAATTTTTAAATATGTACCCTGTTATTGGTGAAACGCTTAAATTCTCCTACGTGAATAAATCCCAAAGCTATAAAGCACCAGAACTTTCGTTAGAGTTACAGGATTTTACCATCGATACAATTCTATCAGGGAATTTACCATTACTTCAAATCATTAAAGATACAGGAACGCTTAATATGAATAATGCGTCAGAAGCATTTATAAATACTGATGTATTAGATGAAGTAATTGTAAAAGGAGTCAAAACCCCTGAAAAAAATATCGCCAAAACAGGAGGGAGTGGTCGCTATTATGCAATTGATGACCAAACAATTCAAACTACCAGAAATTTAGCCTTTTTTCTAAACAAAAGGGGATTTATTGCATACGATTATAATGGGTCATTGACTATTTCATCAACAAGATCTAGTGCTGCTAATGCTGGACCTGTTACCGTTGTGCTTGATGGTGTTGAGTTGATGGATTTCAGTTTTTTAGCAGGCTCTAAGATAAGTCAATTTGAATCTGTTATTATTAATAAGGATGGAATTGGCACTAGATTTCCCGGTGGGGTAATTTATTTAGAGTCTAGAAAATCATCATTCTTGGGTGATACATCTAACAGTATGTTTACAGAAATTAAAGTAGAGAATGGTTATGATAGTACAAAAGAATTTTATAATCCAGTGTACATTAACTATGACGATGCTTTTTTTAAAAAATATGGTACAATTAGTTGGGCTCCTCAAATTCTAATCGGAGAGGATAATCAAATTCTCGAATTGGTTTTCAAAAACCCCAATATGGATTATACACTTTTTGTCGAAGGTGTCGGCAGTGACGGAAAACTGTATAGTTATCAAATAGATCAAAAAGTAAATTAAGTGTTGAGAAAAAATAAGAAGTCACCAAATAAATTAATTTTTTTTCTGAGTTGTTGAAGAAAAAATGATATTAATGGCTTCAAACGGTATAACTTTTTCTACAAATAAACAAATAGTATAGCCTTGGAAAAATCTGTAACTAAAAAATGGATAGACAACAATATGTTAGCAGCTTAACGTATTTATCATATATTAGTATAAAATTTGAAGCCTCTTCTACTTATACAGAAGAGGCTTTGCTTTTGGCACTATTATTGAATTTATTTATTTAAATCAAAAAGCCATGAAAAATTATATAATTTCATTTTTATTTGTGTTTATATTTAGTAATTTATCAGCACAAGACGAGCTAATCCAACTACAAAACTATTTTAAAAATGATGTGGAGACCATTTACATTCACACAAACAAAAATAAATATGTTGTTGGAGAATATTTATGGTTTAAAGCATACGTTTATAATTTGTCTCAAGGCAAAGCTAGCACAGAAGCAATTTCTGCTGAAGTAAACATTTACAATACGGATAAAAAACTAATTGCCTCAAAAAAATACGTAATAACTAACGGTGTTTTTACTGGAGATTTTAAAATTGATTCTACTTTTACCGGAGGTAGGTATTACATCCAAGCCCATACTCAAT
>Ga0307943_1000707_pt1 | contig 19091 bp, 16 predicted proteins | sample OrgLakmetagen177_FD_203149 | JGI IMG/M metagenome (GOLD analysis project Ga0307943, IMG submission 203149) | Saline water microbial communities from Organic Lake, Antarctica - #177 | ecosystem: Environmental > Aquatic > Non-marine Saline and Alkaline > Saline | place: Antarctica: Organic Lake... | reverse complement strand
CACGGGCTTTCTGTTCAGTGCCCGTTGACCATATCAGCCAGGGCGTTGTTGCTTCGGGTTCACCAAAATGGCGATAGACATCCGACATGATCGGCACGTGATCCCCGTACCAGCACAATGAACCCCCTCGGTCTGTCGCCTGAACAGCAGAGGTGATTTGAGCCAGCATCTGGTCGGCATTTTTCAGATGGCGCAGGTAGGCGGTTAAATCCTGCAAAGGGCCCGCGGGCGGCGCCCGGTACGCATCCGTTTCAAGCTCTGGGTCCGGCTTTTCCAGATGAAGAGGGCCGTGATTTTCCATGGTGATGACGAAGATAAATACGGGCTCTTCGGCGGCCGCCAGCAACGCGGTTACTTTGTCGGCAACGGCTTGATCACCGACGTACTGGCCAGATCGATCCCCATGGTCAAATTCTGAAATATCGATGAACTGATCAAAACCCAGGGCCGGCATCACACGATCGCGCAGGTAAAACTGGGCCGGGTAAGGATGCACGCAAATGGTTTTATAGCCTTGAGCTCGCAGATGTGATGCCAGCGAATGCACCGGCCTCTTCGCCAGGCGGCGGTAGGGGTTGTATTGGTAAATGCCCAACATTGCCTGAGACAACCCGGTAAGTATTGCTGCCTCGGTGCGAACGGTGTTAGCGCCCCAGGCGGGTACAGACAACTGCCCGCTGGCTGCAGCAACCGTGCAGCACTCATCCCAGTTTTTCAGTACCGAAGGCTTGATAAACGGGTAGCACGGGCGCGGGTCAAAAAAAGATTCGCTTTGCACCATGACCAAATGTGGCCTTGGATTGCCGGGGTCAAACTGCGGCCATTGCGCGGCGGGCTCTGCAAACGTTCGTTTACGCGACAGCCAGTATTCTGCCAGATGACTGTGCAACAGAGCAATGAGACCCGTCGCTTGCACATCCTTCAATGGGTCGAGCGACAAGCGGGGCCTGATGATCCAGGCGCTCATAGCCGCCACAAACGCCACCGCTAGGATGACTATAGGCCCTTGCCACCCGGCGTTCGCTTGCCGATAAAGCGGCGCTTCAAGCCAGAAGAACAGGCCAATGGCGGCTGCCCCGGCCGTCAGCAGCAAACACGTTTTGATAACACCGAAAAAGGGAATATAGAGCTGCGGATGGCGCAAGGCATCCGTGAAATACTCGAAGTCCTGCAGGATGAACGGCTCTTTCAGTGCTGTGAACTTGGTGTAGTTAACCGCAATCAGCACCCCATGCAACACGACAACCAAGGTAATGGCAAAATAAAGCCGTTGACTGAGCAGGCAGGCCACTGAAAACAAGGATAGCCACCATGCCAGCCCACTCAGCACGCAATACAGGCTGAGCGCGCGCATGCCTCCACTGGTTGGACTGAACCTTCCACCGGTTGGAACAAACAAAGCCCCCATCAATAGCGAGGCCAGCAAGCCTATCGATACAGCGATTAGCATATTGCTTCAGCCACCGTACCCAAACAATCGTAACAGCCTGTGCGAGAGCCCGGCAGGCAGAACCGATAGCCACCAGCAGCCCCAGTTCAGCGGAAACGGAAAACTGATGCGAGCACGCCCCGCTGCGACTCTATTGGCAATGTAACGCGCCGCGCGATCAGGCTGCCAGATAAACGGTTTTGGCCCCGGCATGGCGTGGCACATGGGCGAGCTTACGTAGCCAGGCATAACCACAGAAACGGATACGCCGCTGCCCTCAAGCCAACCCTTCAATCCTTCGCCATAAGCCTTCACTGCCGCTTTGCTCGCGCTGTAAGCCGGTGTTACCGGCAAGCCGAACCAGGCCGCCAGGGAGCTAATCAACACCAACTGCCCGCTACCCTGCTCGCGCATTACGGTTGCCAGCCGATGCAGCAGGTAAAGGGTTGATCTTACGTTCAGCTCAAGCAGCTGCTCAGTCGCCTCCCAACTTTCACCTGCGCCTTCGGGACCGGTATCGGTATTCATGCCGGCATTGGCGAACACCAGGTCTGGGGCTGTATGTGCCAGTAGCTCATCCATCCACTGCGATAGGGCCGATCTGTCGCACAGATCAAGAGATTTTTCGGTTACCTGCGCGCCAGCCGCACGGCATTTTTCCGCAACTTCATTCAGCAGATCCGTATTTCGGCCTTGCAAATACAGATGCACGCCGGCGCGAGCGTATTCCACCGCTAACGCCGACCCAATGGCTCCGGTTGCTCCGGTAATCAGCACAATGCCAGGCGTTTTTTGTTTCATGCGGTCTGCTTCACGGTGGGCAGGCTTCCAACAAATACTGGAGAGGTGATTGGTCTGTGCTGAGCATGTTAGCCGCATTCTCAACGGCCAGACTGATGCCATTGTGGCAATAGAAACCACCGTTGATTTGCGTTGCGTAGATGACCACCTTGCGAAAGGCCTCAAACAAGTTTTGATCAGGCTTAACGGGTTCTTGCCAAAATTTGTCCATGTCGCCCTGATCAGTCAGTCCCGGAAGGTTATAAATTGGGTCGCTCAGGCACAGCGTTGGACATTCTTTTTCCAGTGCCACGATGCCCACAGTACTGTTAACAGTGACGGTTCCGGCGGCAGATCCAAGTGCTTGCTCCAGATTGCCGGTTTCGATGTATTCAACCCGCCCTTCCAGGCCCAGACGCTTGCTCAGCTTTGTGATGTGGCGCGGATAATTCACCAGCCCCATATCCAACGGATGATTCTTGATCAGAAGCCGGGCACCACTGGGCGCGTTGTCTGCAAAGGATTCGAGCACATATTCGATCACCTGTTGCATGTTGTCGAAGCGAGAGTGATGGTGAATCTGAGCGTCGGAATTCAACTGTAAAGGCAACAGAAAAAAAGGGTGTTTGGGTGCTTCCTTGCAGAGGCGATTGATCAGCTCTGCATCCCGCGTGCGCCATTTGGGCAACCTGGCAAAGCGGGATAGGTAGCCGGCATATTCAACGGGTGCCGTGATCGGTGCGTGGATTTTATATCGAGGGTTCAGTACCGAATTGATCAGACCAGCGACGTGGTACAGCACATCGTACGCGGCCCGTTTCCGAAAAGCGGAATGGAAACGTTTCGGCTTTTCAGTCGGCTGCGCATCGAGACAACCTGCTGCCGCCCGAAACCAGTCCGGATCCCGTGGCAAGAGCGAATGGCCGTTGACGCCTTCACGCTCAAGCGTCACCCAGAAAGGCCTGAAATAACCCTCTTCAAAAACATGTGTTCGAACGCCGAACTGTTCCGCTTTATCGAAGGCCGCACGGTGTACGGGCCGTCGATCTCCAAACAGAATTTGATCGGTGATTCCGAACTCTTGCCAAATCGACTTAAGAAATTCGGGCAGTTGTTCCAGATTGCCACGAAAGTGAGTTCGATGACTGCGAGGAAACCAAAACACCAGATCACCCGCGTTGAAGTTTACCTTGTGAACCTTGTGGCCACATTCGCGCAGGGCATCGGCCAAGCGCGCAAAAAATGGCGATGAAACGCCTTGCAACAGCAAGAATGACAAAGGCTTCACAGGCACGCTACCGCCCCACCGACCAGGACCAAGTGTTTTACGGACATAACTTTTCGATTTTTATGCCTCCGCTTTGACAAGGGCGAACGGAGAGAAATATTTCAACCGGCTTTTTGTCAGGTTGTTTGGTACTAACACCAGTGCAGCGAATCCTACGTGCTCAGGAGTCAAAAACAAGCGACTAATGAAGGCACTGAGTTTATCAGAATCAGTTGGTTTATGCTTAGGTTGGCACACAGGAGGGTCTTCATCGGCAAAAGAATGACGAGGTGCGGGATTCGAGTATCTCTGAATTGAAGAAAAATCCAATGGCGGTCGTGGGCGCCAGAGAAGGTTTTCCGATCGTCGTTCTAAACCGAAATAAACCAGCATTCTACTGCGTGCCAGCGGATGTCTACGAGGCCATGCTGGAGCGATTAGACGATCAAGAACTGACTCGTCTGGTGGAGTCTCGTCGATCTGAGCGTGGTATTCCAGTGACCTTGGATGCACTCTAAGTATGCCCTGGAGTTCAAACCATCTGCGCTGAAAGAGTGGCAGACGTTAGCGCCGGTGCTGCAAGAGCAGTTCAAGAAAAAGCTGAAACAGCGGCTCGACGATCCCCACGTCCAGCCGGACGCCTTATCCGGCCTGGTAAACTGCTACAAAATTAAACTGCGCAGCGCAGGTTACCGGTTGGTCTATGAAGTCGAAGACGACCGCGTAGTGGTCACTGTGGTCGCCATTGGTAAGCGAGAGCGTGGTGAGGTTTACAGCCGGGCTCACCGGCGAACGTAAGCGTCCGGTCGAGCCACCATAATGGGTATTATGCGCTGTGCCTTTTACCTTAGCAGCGAAATTTCCCGTGACGACTCACCTCCCGTGCACCGCCTAAATCATCGATACTTTTTAAATCGGCACTGCTTATCAAAGCTAAATAGGCCACGGCATGGTCGATTTCCATAACCAACTTATAGGTGATTATCATGGCTAAACCAACTAACGCACCCAGCACGACCGGCAATCCTTCTGGCGGCGGACGCGGGAATAACACTCCCAAGGGCCGCTAAAAGCACTTCACTCAGGCCGTGACAATCTGTGTGGCCTGAGTTTTATATTTCGCCCAGTAGCTTGGGTAGAGTGCAAACGCAGGAAGTGTTGCTTGAAGCCCACTCGACAGGTCATTTTTTTCAAAAAATGCCAACTCGTCCAGTATGAATGCCCCCCAAATACACGCGATATCGGCTCTCATCATTCCTGAGGATACGGCGTTTTCGTCAGTCGTCAGGTTTTGCAAAAAATGCTCAAGCTGATCTGGTTTAGGCCGAGTGCCGTGACGCCACTCACGAAGTCTTGATTGTTTGTTTTTGCTAATGGCAGCTTTGCGATCTTCACGCGTCTGGCCCTGAGCAAGAGATTGTTTCTCTATGTCGATTCCTTGAGGGTTGGGTAAATTCTGGGCCATTTTTGCCCATGGCAAAATCTCACCACCTGGCGCAGCAGTTTGTCGCCACGTACCGAGCAATTGTTCAAATGGCAATGTCCGCTTTTGACCATTAAGCACAGGTAGCATATCGCCAAACAGGCTGCTCTCAATCAGCCATTGCTCATGCCCTGCAGCGCCTCCACATTTTTTGAACCATTGGATTAAATCGAGAGAAAGATTGCACAACAGCTGGTAGTAAAAATCTACTCGTATGCGAGTGTAGAGACCATACAAAAAACCCGCCTGCTCTTTGTTCGGCTGAGTGGATCCCGATTGTAACGAGGCCCAAATCTGAAAGCCTTGATCAATAAAATAGGGCTCTATTTCAGTGTGCTGTTTAAAAAAACCAACCAAGTATTCACGCCAACGCTGATCAAAATCACCCGATGATGGATTGTTTTTTTTCATTTCTAAGCCGGTTTGAAGATTCTCCATCTCTTGTTCAGCACGCTGCTTAATAAACTGCTCTGTAAAAGTGTCAGGGCGCGGAGTTTGAAAAACTCGAAGGTGTGTACCTCGAACAATCGAAAGCCACGAGAGGCCATTTTGACGCAGTTTGGTATTCATCCAAGGTGAGAGATAAGAACTGTTAATGTACTCAAAAATTTCCGGTGTGGAGACAGAATCTAAGATGTCTTTGATTGGAGTAAAACTTCTCGGCGATACGCCATCCCTGACGGCTTTTCTAACCGTTTTCGGATCTATGAGTAGTGGTTTCTCTGAACGGCGGCTCAGTGTATTCACAACACCGGCAAGACCACCAGGCATACCCAGATACTCCATGAATTTGCTGGCCGGTGGCATAAACGGAAAAGCGCTTTCCGGTAGTCCTATGCGGATTTTTTCAGCCATTCAGGAGAGATCTCATTTTACTAATGGGAGTAAATTATTTCGGTCAGACCTCATTAGACCAGACGAAGGGTATGAGGCAGTTTTAACCAGTGCAACTACAGCCGTTTTAACGTAACCGCAATTATGCGCAGGGTCTCGTGACCGCTGCGCCATCGCCTAAAACTCCAATCAGATTTTTCCGTAAAGGCTCACGTCGCAGCTCCAGGATCATTCATCAATACTCTCGAAGTGCGCGATTTCTTATTAGTCTTTTGAAGTTTTTCAAATGGCCTGATTGATTCCGTCAAATGCAGTCTGAACCAGCTGCGACGCTCAATACTACGAAACTGGTTGAACATAAAACGATAGTGACAGCGTCCCAATCTAAGACCACAACCGCAGGGACACGGCAACTTATTGGCGTCTCTCTTACGCTTCCCAAGAGCCTGCAATGCACGTAAAACCGATAGTTTTCCACTAAGACCGAACATTTCTCCGTAATCATCAATCAATCCTCGTTCGCCGTGCGCAAGCTCACCATAAGGAAAATTTCCAAACTCTATACGGTGCGTAACCGCATATAAAAATGGATCAATGATCTTTTCAAAAAATGCCGTTAATGAATGGTCATCGCGTATGAGCGACTTTATTTTTATTTCCGAGGCCAGACAGAAAGAGCCATCGGAATATGTGTGAAACTCCTGATCTCGCGGAAAATATTTCCCTTCCTCGAATACCTTGGGCAGCGTTTTTGGATAATCACGGGGGCAAACGAACCTGAGCTGATACGTTTGATTAACGAGCCGGCTGCCGGCAAGCTGTGCTTTTAATTGATAATCGCCTTCCAGTACAACACTGTCGTCATTGATTTCGGCAATCCTGATTCTTGGGTGAGACCCAAGAAATTCCTCTAGCCCTATACGGTCCCATTGCTGCATTTATAGATCAAACCATGGTTTAGGATCAGAGGCACGAATCTCTTTGGGAGGTCTGGCGAAGGCAGTAGAAAGGCCTAATGCCAGAGCAACAGTGTTCGCATCTAGACGGACGGCCAGACCACGATCTGCCGCTTCAACCACAAGCTCACTATCATGCTTAGCGCATAGTGCCCTAAAGTCACCTCTCGCCTGGTAAAGCCATTTATTGAAGTTCTCCTGCAATTTGTACTCAGCCGCCCCCTCGTCGTACCACTTGTCCGCAAAGTCTTCGAACGGATTGACGGGGTTGGGCACTAATGGCGCAGCATCATTAACGTAACCGCCCATACGGGCCAAAATACTGGTCAGGGCGGATACTAGATCTGTCTCGCCGCTGTAAGCTTTTGCAGCCAAGGTGGTAATAATTACGGAAATGGGCTTACAGCCCTCATTATCCTTGAACATCGTATCGCGGTGGCGCTTCAATAACTGAATCGCTTGTTGCAATGGCGTCTTCCATTGATAGTAAGGCAGGCTATCAATGCTGTCCTTAAAGCTCATCTCACGCTCGTTAATGAACGATTGCGCCGTTTTCATGCGCGTCTCGAACCAGCGTGCATATCCCGCAGGATTACTTGTACGCCAGTCATCGGTCACAATCTTATATGAAGGGTCTGTGTTATCAGTGATCGATACGGCAAGCTGAGATACATTTTGGGCTAAAGCCTCATCAAGCTGCGAGTTTTCGACCATCCGTGTTTTCAAGACGCCCTTATCGTAATCACTTTCAGGGATACACGGTACAATATCCATGTGAAAACTCAGCCCATCAGCATATTCAAGCCGCCAACAGCGATTTTTCTCGGCGACTTCTTCCTTGATGCCTCTTGCCTTCCGGTAAAGCTCCAGCTCATTACCAATATGAGCTTTAAGCTGTTCTTGTGTAATTCGCCCCTTATTTAAGCCTTGTTGAAGGTTGCACCCCAAATCAAGGTCGTAATCCTCATCAGATTCCGGCCTGATCGCTGTTCCCAACCTAAACGAGCCTTGCGAGAATACACTCGGATCGTATTCAACGCAGCTCGATTCTGGTCGGTGTAACCACTCACCAATATCTTGATACCGCTTTTTCGCTTTCTCATAGGCGCCATCTGGTAACTCAATTTTTTCAAGAATACTTCTTAGCAGTTCATTGCTTTCATTATCCGCCATTTAAGTCACCTTTCAGTTCGATAGCTTTTACGAATTCCTGCGTTTCTATGTCGTGGTCATAGATCAACCAAGGCATATCAGCCTTGGGCATACGTACTCGCCCTAGCTCAATAGCACACGAAATAGGCATTACTGGAAAAATGTGAAGCGGTGTTGATTCACCATGTACACGCTTAATATCAACAATTAGCTCACGCAGGCGCTGCCTGAATAGTGAAAGTTGTTGCTTCGCTTGCATAAAATCATTGTTTGGGGTCTCCATTGTGATTTCCCAAATGGATACTTCTTCACCAATAACTCTGGTGATGCGCTGGTGAGAAACGTGATCACTCAATGATAAGATCAGCGCAGGCACTCCATTGAAGTTATCCGGTTTGCGTAGAACATAATCAAAGCCACCCTCGCAGTCCTGCCAGGTCCAGCCCTTGGGTTCTCGATGTAACTGATAAGTTTCAACATCCATTTTGTCGGTAAGCAGTGCGCCAAGCTGTATAAGCAAAGGCTGCGGAGCGAGCGTAAAGAGCGAAAAATGCTTGCAGGGATCGTCTTCAATTAGCGACAGAATTTTTCGCTGAAAGGCTTTAAGTAGGTGCTGTGATTCAGTCTGCCAAAATTGACTCGAGCTATCTCTATGCTCGGACTTCATCGAGATTGACACCGGCCTTTCGGAAGCTGGGTACCCCTGCGGAAACATCGCTTCGACACACGATTGATATTCAATCGGCGACTTTTCGGAGCCGATATTCGCGCCATACAGAACAACATGAGATTTCTTGTTGGGAGCTATACCTGTAACAACCTCAACCCGCAGCTCGTGTTCTGCTTTCCAATAAATCAACAGATCGGAGGAGTATCGAAGGCTGCCGTCTTCTTGGTCAATCTTTGTGTGACAGCCATAACACATCAGCATAAGGTTGCTAACATCATTGAGCTTAGATAAGCCGATCTTAAACGGCCCCCAGCCTCGAGGCCCGTTCTGGGAAAACGCATAAATATGCGCCTTTTGAGCCAAATTCACCGCTTCTTGTGTCACTGCCGACCTATAAAGAAGCGTATTACACCCGCTGAACTGGCAACGCCCCGCCGCCCGTGCCCATAGATCGCGCTCTACTATCCGCGTAATGTGCCTCGTAACTTCTGCAACCACTTGTCACTCCCTTCTATATTTGTGCCAAGGAACGGCAGTGAGCAAAGGGTGATAGCCATACATGCTTTTAAGCCCAACTCCCAGCGCTGCCAAGACCAAAATACTGTGGCAGAACTGATGATGGGGGTTGCCATATGAAGGTTCCAGGGTGTCTGGAACCTTCCCCTCAAACATAGCGGTCAACGCTAAACCGCACCTAGGTTGTGACTAACGTTGTGTTTTTTGATCAGCCACTTCAATAGCTAAACCAACCGCCGCGCCGACCGCGAGGTGTGTCCTACCGCTGGCCATTATTTTTTCTCCTTACGCACACCTTTAAAAGGCTTCTTATCAGAGGTTTTAACGTCCATAAAGCGGCCGGTATCTGCGTCACGCTTTACCCAGTGGCCACTGGGAGTCTGGATTTGAGAGCGATCACGCACTGCGCCATTGCGATGACCATCACCTTTAGGTGGGTTTGTTGCCATTCTAATTTCTCCTTAAATAAAGCTGTTTAACCAGATTTTAAAAAAATGAATCTTTCACCACAGATCCAATCTACGCTTTGAATCTGGATAGATCAAGCTGTTTAATCAGAAAATTGCGGCCCAGAGTAGAGAAATTCGATTCCACCGGTGGGAGAGGATGTCTCAGACCTAATGATGAGCCCCTCATTGGCAAGTTTTTTCAGCCTAGTACTCGCATTTTGGACGGATATTCCAAGCGCCTTGGCCACATTTGCCGTACTTACTCCTTCCTGGTGCACGACAAAATCCAGGAGTTCTCTAGTGGAAGTCTTCGCATTTGGCCCTATGATCCGAGTCTCTTTATCGGATACTAGTAGCAAGGATTGCTGCTTCGCTAATGCTGCATAGTCCCAGTTATCAATCAGATCTGGGGAACCTGCATTGGAAATATAAAACCATTTTTCCCCGCGAAGCTGCTTTGCCAACGCGATAACGCTTTCTCTCGGAAAGGAAGAATCGGTGGCCACGATACCCTCAAGCGAAACCTCAAACGATTTACTACTCGGGTTAGCGTCTACAACACTTTGAAGCCGTTTAAACACCTCTCGGCCTAGAACGTTGCCAAATGGATGGTCATTATTATCAGTAAGATCGAACAGTTTAACTAACATGGCTTTCTACTTAACAGGTTTAATTTAAGGAGACCATGCTAATATTAGTCCAAGTAAAAATCAAAGCAAACTTGAGTTCCGTCTATCCTCGATAGCCCTTTTTTTTCAGTAATTTTGGCTAGCTCTCCGTTTTTATAAACAATTTTCAATTCAAAATTCGGCTGGCGCACGACGACTACAGCATCGTATCTGGCGGCTTGACTCTGCGTTCTCTTGAGCCCGAGCCCCCGTGCTGCTTCATCAGGATTTGAACCGAATTGGCTTAATCCACCTTTGGTCAGTGCGCACGAAACCAAGTGGATGTCGGCATCAATACTGGCCATATCCAGTTTCTCAAAAAGTTTCGGATAGTACTTTTTCAAATTACGTTTCAACGTAGTTGCAATGCCCAAGCCGCTATCTGAAATTACAGTTTGGATGTGGCGTCGCTTGCCCTTGTACAGTTGCAGTGCGACGAAACCAGGCAGAGGTGTCTCGCTGTGTTCTTGCACGTTACCAACTAGCTCAGCAAAAATCGTAAAGGCTGAATGGTAATAGTCGTCGCCGGCGTGTGAAGCAAAACGCTTAGTAAGATTTTTGGGGAGAGAGTAGTCGAACTTATCCAGATTGATTGAAGCAATTTCAACCAAGTTCTCACTGTTGCCACGATACTGCTTTGCTTTAGATTCGGTAGGTCTTGCGGGCAGTACCAAGACACCGCTATTCAAATGGTCGAAAAAACCAAGCCGATCAAGATAGTGCTTTGTGCTTGGGCACTTACAAAAATCTAACTCGATGGACTTACCTCGAGAGGCGGCTTGGTTTGCCAATGCAATCACTCGCGCTCCAGCAATTAAGAGAACCCTACAGTTTTTGGGGAAACGTATTACACATCTGTTAGCATGCGAACTTAATAAGCATCCAGCGGCTGTCAAAGAATCTTCAAAATCATCGCCCCCTATCCACGACGACGGAGCGACCAGGTCCAAAACGTAATGGTCATCTGCCAAATACCATTTCCAATCGTCGTCCTGTCTCAGCCCTTCAGAATTTGCATATAGAAACTTGTTAAAAGCAGACTTATCGCTCACTCCAAGTACCTTAGCAACCTGCTTACCCGTGAGTCCTGGTGTATCGTGTAGTACTTTTTTTATCTTTTCCGTATCAAACATTATTCAATCAGATCCTATGACTTGCCAAATCCCTAGGCCTCGATCCGCCTGGGCATATACGTGGCCCACAAAAAGATTTTTGAGCCCTACCGATGCCCTCTGAGACTGGATCCACCCCCAAAATCGCTAATCGCAGTTGTCGTGTACCGGTGTCAGGATATATTCATTTCAACCCATTGATGTCCAGTCGATCCCCTGATTTCAATAGGTCATACACCGTTGCGGTTAGGATATCGATGGCTTGAGAGTCTTCCTTTAAGATCAGCTTTGCCAGATCTCGATTTGAAGTCATCGCACGGACCACAGCCTTCTGAACAACCCCGGGAAGGCTACCTTTGAGCGCCTGCTCTTTCGGATTTTCACTAACTTGAGCCATGACGACGTCGCTTTCTTGGGTAATTGAGACAATTTGGTTAACGAATTGGATCTTGTCGCTCAGCGGTGCGGCTTCGCCAAAGAGGCTGTTCAGCCGCTCAATGATTTCCTGTAAATAGGCCGGAGTCGTTCCAGGTCGAAGTGATCCGCCACCACCGATGGGCCGGAGGCTGGTCCTCGGGTCCGGGCTTTCCCCCTCATCGTCGGTGCCGGTGGCTTCTCGGGCCTTGATTTCGTAGCCGGTCAAGGCGATGCCACGCAGGTCCACGTTTTCGGCCGGGACTCCGTCTAGGCGGTTTGCAAGCAACTTCGCGAAGGCTTGGAAATTCTCAAGTTCCGGGTCCCCGAGGTCGATCAGCTGCGCGATATAGGCGTAGGTCCGGGAAAACCGCGATAGCCCAGCCTTGAACTCCTCCATCTGACCGACGGCCTCCTCGATTTGCTTGCGGTCATGATCGGCTTTCTTCATGCCATCCTCGTTTCGGACGGCTCTGGCGGCCTGATAGGCACTCTCGCAGCCCCGGGCTGTCACGCGAAGGCTCTTGAGGCGTTGGTTATAGCTCTCCGTTGGCTCGGCAGTGGCCGCGAACATCGCCTTATGTTGGGGATCGCCCGCGCCGGCGAAATCACGCGCAGTCTGGAACCGAGCGCGCTTGAACGCCTCAATATGCGCGTCGGAATATAGCCCGAAGTCATCGAGCTTTTCCTTGAGGTCATAAATAACGTTGAGGTCCTGAACAGTCTCGATCCGGGCTCCGGAATCGTACATATCAAAGGCAGCCTGGATCGACTCAGGTTCGTTGACGAAGTCGATGATGAAGGTCCTGTCCTTCCCAGGATGGGTCCGATTCAGGCGTGACAGAGTTTGGACAATTTCGACCGGATTCCCAATCTTCTTGTCGAGATACATCGCGACCAGCTTGGGCTGATCAAATCCAGTCTGGAACTTGTTAGCCACCAGCATCACCCGGTATTCGGGGCGGTTGAATGCAGTACGTAGGTCTTGACCGCCTAAATTTGGATTCATATTTCCTTCTGTGTACTCCGCGCGCTCCTCAGCGAGGAAGGTATCCCCCGTGAGGCCCGCGTCATCCGGGTGCATCACCTCCTGCCCCGTCAGTTTTCCGGAGAAGGCCACCACGGTGCGGATCTCACAATAGGTCGGATTCGAATCGATGAACCGGTCAAAGGCTTTCTTGTAACGGACAGCGGCCGCGCGGGAGCTAGTGACAACCATCGCCTTTGCCTTCCCGTCGAGCAGGTTTGCGACGTTTCCGGCGAAATGTTCCATGATGAACTGAACTTTTTGGGTGACGTTCGTAGGGTGCAGGGTCATCCACTTTGCCAGGGCGCGCTTAGCCGCCTTGCCGTCCACTCGTTTCTCCTCGACCATCTCCTGCCCGAGGTTAAACGCCGTCTTGTAAGGAACGTAGCCCTCCAGTACATCCAAGATGAACCTTTCCTCGATAGCTTGGCGCATCTCGTACTTATGGAACGACTGCGGCAGGTTGTCGTCACCCGAGCGGCGGTTTGGGTCCCTAGGGCGGCCGAATAGCATCATTGTCGAATGCTTCGGCGTCGCAGTGAAGGCGAAATACGAAACGTTCGCGGGGCGAGCGCGGGACTTTTGGATCTCCGCAAGAAGGTCCTCAACCGACATGCAACTCATGTCCTGTGTGTTCGACAGGGACAGCGTCGCCTGAAGCTTAGAAGCTGTGGAGCCCGTCTGCGAGTTGTGCGCCTCATCTATGATCACGGCGAAGGATTTCTCTTTCAGCGAAGTCTCGGTCAGGATTGCCTCCATCGCATAGGGAAAGGTCTGAATCGTCACTACGATGATCGGCGTGCCCTTCAGCAATGCTTCGCTCAGCTGCTGGCTCTTCGATTTTGACGAAGTGTCCCGGTCAATCGCGGCGATTAGACCAGTCTGGTGGTCGATCTGCTGCACGGCCTCCTGAAGTTGGCCGTCCAGAACGTTGCGATCGGTCACGATTATCGCGGCGTCGAAGATAGCGCGCCCCTCATCGGTGCGCAGCCTGATCAGATCGTGCGCCGTCCAGGCGATGGTTGAGGTCTTACCAGAACCTGCGCTGTGTTCACACAAGTAGACCTGCCCCGGTCCGTTCTCGTTGGCATCAGCGATCATCTTGTTCACCGCGTCAAATTGGTGAAATCGAGGGAAGATCAGAGTTTCCTTCACGGTCCAGTTCCCACGCAAGTCCACCACGTCTTTTTTCTCGACATAGACAAAACTTTGGAAGATGCGCAGGAAGGCCTCAGGCTGGCAGATCTCTTCCCAAAAATATGCGACCGGGTATTCGCCGTCGTCGCGGGGCGGGTTGCCACCGTGGCCGTCATAACCCTTGTTGAACGGCAGAAAGTCCGTGTCAGCCCCGGCGAGCTTGGTGGTCATCCAAATTTCGCTGTCGGACATCGCGAAATGAACTACCGCGCCACGCTTGAAGCTCAGTAACGGGTGCTTGCGTCTAGTACGCGGGTCGTCGGGCAGGCGGTCGATGCGATACTGTTCCTTCGCACTCTCGGCGGATTGTGTAAAATCGGTCTTCAATTCCACCGTTGCCAGCGGAACACCGTTTAGGAACAGTCCGATATCGATCGCCAGTTCCCGACCCGGATGGTATTTCAGTTGCGGAACCACGCGCAGACGGTTAGACGCGTAGCGGTAAAGGACATCTTCGTTGCGCTTGTCCTCTGGGGCGGCCTCGGACAGATCGACATGACCAACACCCGCTATGTCGAAGCCTCGGCGCAGAACCTGGATGGTACCGTTCCGATTCAAGGCCTTTTCGAGACGGTTCATCAGGGTCTCGCGCGCGTCCGTGCCATTCATAGCGACCAGACGGTCCCATTTGTCGAGCTGAGTTTCTTTGAGCCACCCCTCAAGATCCTCGGGATATAGCGCGCAATCCATGTCATAGCCGGCGGTATCCCCGCGCAGCCAGCCACGAGCGACGAGTTGTTCAACCACGTAATTTTCGAAGTGTTTTTCGTGGTGCAGATCGCTCATGATGCACTCCTTACGTCGATTTTTCCGGTGACGGCGGCAGTGATTAGCGCCGCGCGTTTTTCCTTGAGAAGCACGATGCTCCGGTTGGTCTGGATTATGAGGGTGTCTATTCGTGCTGTCTCACAGTCGAGGTAACGCGCAATTGTCCGCTGTTCGTCGATCTCAGGGGCGACCACAGGCAAACGCCGCAAATCGGCAAACCCCAGTGATTGCCGCAAGCCGCCACCCATCGAATAGAAGACCTTTTGCACATCGTAAGCGCGCATTAGGTAATTCAGAAACGCCGAGTCGATATCCTCGGGTTTCACGGCGACATAGGCCGACGTAATAATCCCACGCTCTCGGCAGATCGCAGAACGAAGGCTGCGTTTGTCATTCTGAAGGTCCGTCAGTCGAAAGACGATGTCGTCAGGTTCAACAATTTGGTAAGTCTCATAAGATGCGGGAAGCAAGCCGTCGCTGGTGTTGATGTCTTTACGCTTAATCTTCCCGTAGCTGAGCGACAGGAGGTTGTCCTCCTTCATTCCGGTGTTGTTGACCTGCTTTTTGCTAGCAACCGCCAACATGGGTTTCTCGTTCCAGTGCGAGGGAACCGTACCGAGCCATTCAACCCCGGAGTCCTTCATCGGCGCATCGGGGATCAGACCCTTAGTGACAGCATGGGCGATCACGGCGACGTGCTTTTCCTTCAGCAGCACGATGAAGCGCACCTTCTTCTCGATCAACCCGTCAATCCGCGCGGTTTCGCGATCGAGGTAACGCGCAATTATCCGCTGTTCGTCGATCTCAGGGGCGACCACAGGCAAACGCCGCAAATCGGCAAACCCCAGTGATTGCCGCAAGCCGCCACCCATCGAATAGAAGACCTTTTGCACATCGTAAGCGCGCATTAGGTAATTCAGAAACGCCGAGTCGATATCCTCGGGTTTCACGGCGACATAGGCCGACGTAATAATCCCACGCTCTCGGCAGATCGCAGAACGAAGGCTGCGTTTGTCATTCTGAAGGTCCGTCAGTCGAAAGACGATGTCGTCAGGTTCAACAATTTGGTAAGTCTCATAAGATGCGGGAAGCAAGCCGTCGCTGGTGTTGATGTCTTTACGCTTAATCTTCCCGTAGCTGAGCGACAGGAGGTTGTCCTCCTTCATTCCGGTGTTGTTGACCTGCTTTTTGCTAGCAACCGCCAACATGGGTTTCTCGTTCCAGTGCGAGGGAATCTTGTCGAGCCAAGGGGTCTGCGCAGGCTTCGTGGTGGGATACGGGCGAACGCTCATTCCGTTACCTCTGCCAGGATCGCGGCGATGTCGGCCTCCACAGCGGTTAAGTCCGCGTCAATCTTTTCTAAGTCTCGGGGATACTGGTATTCATAGAAATACCGATTGAAATTGATCTCATACCCGACGACCCCGACGTCGCCATCGGTTTCGTCCCGGTACCCCTCGTCAATATAGGCGTCCCCTGCATGGGGCAGGACCTCGGTTACCATGTAGTCGTGAATGTCGGTGCCCAGCGGCACGTTTTCATATACCGTCAGGTCGTCATCAGGCAAGATTAAGCCATTGCGGTCGCTTATCGGGTCAAGATCGGGATCGCGCACGGCAAAGGCACGCTGGGCCAGCTTCACATGGATCGCGGTGATCTTGCCCAGCTCGGCATCGGCCTTGGCCGCCGACTTCATCCAGCCGTCTACCCAGTGCCAGTCATGTTCCGTGTCCATCTGGCCTCGCAACAGGGTTCGCCAGCCGTCGCGCTGATCCTCAGTTAGCTTTGCCCAAGGGTTTTCCTCTTCGAGTGTCGCCAGTCCATCCTCGGAGATAATGATCTTCTTGCGCAGGGGGCGCAGGACACGGATGCGGCGATAGCCGAACGCCTCGCTACCGAAGATGCGGCTTTCGCGCGTTTCCTCGAACACCGAATACAGCCCGACAATATCGCGTGTCTGCGCTTCGCCCACGCGGCGGCGCTTGTTGCCCTCGCTTTTGCGCATGGGCTCATACATGCTCGCCGCATCAATCAATTGAACCTTGCCCTGCCGGTGGGCTTGTTTCTTGGTGGAGAGGACCCAGATGAAAGTCGCGATTCCGGTGCGAAAGAAGATCTCGGTCGGCAGGGCGATGATCGCTTCGACTACGTCCTGTTCCAGCAGGTGGCGGCGGATCTCGGACTCCCCCTGGCCTGCGCGACCATTGAACAGCGGCGAGCCCGACAGGATGATCGCGCCGCGGCCGCCACCGTTCTCGGGCGGTTCGAGCTTGCTGACCAAGTGCTGCAGGAACAGCATGGACCCGTCGCCAACGCCCGGCAGTTTGGGGCCGAAGCGGCCGTCGAAGCCCTTTTCCTTGTGTTCGCGAGCGACGGCGGATTGATCAAGCTCCCATTTCTTGCCGAAGGGCGGGTTCGATATGCAGTAATGAAACCGATCGTTCGCAAACTGGTCATTCGACAGGGTGCTACCCAGCCGGATGTTTTTTGACAGGTCGCGGCCGGGATCGCTTTCCAGTGTCTTGAGCAGCATCCCCGCGAGGCAGACAGCGTGGGTTTCGGGTTCCAGCTCCTGTCCGTGGGGAACGATCACCGGAGCGACACGGTAACGGTCGCGCAGCCCGTCAATATGGTCCATCCCGTCAGACAAAAAACCGCCGGTGCCGCAGGTGGGGTCATAAAGAGTGCGGATTAGGCCTGGATTGTCAATGAATATCTGGTCATCGGGGTCCAGCAGCAGCTCGACGGCGAGGTGGACAACGTCGCGCGGCGTCATGAAGTCTTCCGCCGCCTCGTTTACCTCGGCCCCGAATTTGCGGATCAGATGTTCATAGATGTTCGACATGACTCGCTCCGGCACAGCGTCCGGATGCAGGTCAATGGCTGCGAAGTTCTGGCATATTTTATAGAGTACGCCTGCCTTGTCCATCCGGGCGATCGTGTTCGCAAAATCGAACTGCTCAAAGATAATACGCGCGTTCGCCGAGAAATTAGCGATGTAATCTTCGAGGTTGGTGCGGGTTCGAGTTCCGCCAAGTGACGCCAAATCGTAATCCGAGGTGTTGTAGAATGGGTGGCCCGTTAGCTGACGTAGGACTAAGTCCATGTCGATTCCCTCACCCACCATGGATTGATAAGTTTTACGCACTTCCTTGCGAGAAGGTTCTAGCACGCACTCCAATCGCCGAAGGAGAGTAAAAGGTAGTATGACCTTGCCAAATTCCGTGTGGCGGAAATAGTCGCGCAAGTCATCGGCATTATTCCAGATGAAATTCGCGAGCGTGGTGTTTGTCATCTGATCATTCATTCTGATTTTACGCCTTTAATTTTTTATATATGTGAATGTAATAATTTTTCAAAGAAAATTAAAAACATCACCTTTGGTCTTCGTAGCAAAACGAGCTGGCGCAACCTTGGTTGGCCCACTCGCTATGCTGTTCTCCCTCAGGGGATCCTGATCAGTTTATGAAACCCACTGAAGCGAAGCACTCAAGGTGGTTCTTGAAACTCCAAAATTTTTAGCAATTTCTTTCTTGGTAATTGTCGGGTCGGACAACATGGCAGCTGCCTTCTTGGCGTCTGCATCGGACATAGCAGATTTACGACCATGGTTCGAACCACGGGCTCAGGGCAGCCTGCAAGCCAGCAATTGTCCGTTCTCGTATTAAATCATGTTCAAACTCAGCCAGGGCGCCCAAAATATGAAATACAAGTCGGCCACCAGATCTGGTTGTGTCGATAGCTTCTGTCAGGGATTTGAATCCAATATCGCGATCGTTGATATCCTGAACAATCTCTGCCGAGTCTTTAAGCGAACGAGCTAGCCGGTCAAGTTTCCAGACGACCAGGGTACCTCCCGTCCGAAGCATACGAAGGCATTGCGACAGTTCCGGTCGCTCTCGTAAGTTGCCCGTTACTTTTTCCTGGAAGATTTGCTCGAACACAGTTTTCTCCAAAGCATCTACTTGGAAATCCGGATTTTGGTCTTGGGTGCTGACTCGTGCGTAATCTATGATCATAAAAGCTGCCTTTTCTGATCATAGATTCTTGTACGTGACTGTTGATCATAAAACAATAGAAAATCGGGCTCTTGAAGTGTAATTTTCAGAAGGTGATAGCACAAAACATCAGTAGTCAGCAGCACTGCGTGCTCAAGCATTTATTTAACGATGACGATCCACCAAATGCAGTTCTAATATTAATGCCCGTTCAACTTTGGCCGCATCAAGTGCAACAATAGAGTACACCTAAAAGTTACACCCTGGTGTTACACGGTAAAGTGTCACATTAGGGTGTAATTTTCGTTTAGTTACACTATTATCAATAAGGCCACCCTAATGTTACACAATGAGCGGAAAAACCATGACAC
>Ga0307943_1000694_pt1 | contig 19255 bp, 16 predicted proteins | sample OrgLakmetagen177_FD_203149 | JGI IMG/M metagenome (GOLD analysis project Ga0307943, IMG submission 203149) | Saline water microbial communities from Organic Lake, Antarctica - #177 | ecosystem: Environmental > Aquatic > Non-marine Saline and Alkaline > Saline | place: Antarctica: Organic Lake... | reverse complement strand
AAGCTGTTTTATGACATTGTCATCACTAAAATAAGTGAAAATATTTACATTGAAACACTGTGTGTAATCTTATTATGCACAGTGCTTTCTTCTTGAAAAAACCATAACGTCTTGCGGATTTAAGGTTGAAGAAGAATTCTCAACATCTAAATATAGCGTCTTAATAGGACACTCAAATACTGCAACATTTGTTAATGAAATGATATCTGAAAAAGAAAATAATTTCAATTCTTTTATCGCAATAACACCTGACCTTCTTAGTGACCAAATTATTTTTTTAAAAGAGTATTTAAACAATAATAAAAGTAAAATATCGTATTTCGTATCTTCAGGCTTAAAAGATGATGCATTTAGATTAGAAACTGGAAAAGAACTTGATACATTATTTAAAAACATTAATGGAAACTTCAAAGGATTATTTAAAAGCTACGATGCTGGTCATCTAGATTTAGTTCCTAAAAGTTTAAACGATGCTTTAATGTTTTCCTTTTCAGAATATCGGAATTTTTCAAACGTTCATAATTTAATTATTGAACCAAATTTTTCAATAAAAGAGTTCATAAACAATATTATAGAAAATCAGTCTAAAACCTATAGCATTGAAAGTGATTTAAACGAAGACGATTTATTCTATTTGAGGGACATAGTTGCGAAAAGTAAAAACAAAACTTTAATGAAAGAAATACTAGACATTAGTGAGCAAAACGGTTTTTATTCAAAAGACCACTTGTATTCAGATAAAGCTCAATCATATGAATATGCAGGATTTTACGAAGATGCTCTTATGAATTGGAAATTGCAAATAGAAAACGGATATCACGAAAACACATTTTACTTTGAAAGACCTTTTCAATTATTAACTCAGAACTTAAACCGCCCGAAAGAAGGAATTGAGTTATTAGAAATGGCAATAAAAAAATATCCGAAAGGGGAATTAACTTTTAGGTACTTAATAGCGGAAACTATACTGGAAAACCAATTGAGTAAAAGTAAAGGTTTAAAAAACATAAATTTCTGTATAACAAACTTTAGAACCAACAAAAAATTCAGTTTAGAAAATGCGAAAGAGTTGAAATCAAGACTTGCGAAAAAATAACTACTGGCAAAAACGTATATAGCTCATAGCTAGGTAGTTGTTTAATCGAAGTTAAGGCATATTTGCAAGTCCGCCAAATTTTTAAATTTGGCTTATTGAACAAAAAAGATAATAAGTAAAATTTAAAAATTCGGCTTGTATCCAACCGAATGGTAATCGCTTTTTTTCCGCCCTACTATTCTTATACAAATCCGTTAGCCAACATATAGGCATACTAAATAGAAATCAAATTAAAACTTAGTAAACCAAACTTAGTACTTAATTTAATTTATATATTTATTAATTAAATTAATAAGTTAATCAATATTGTTGATCATTTGTTTACTTTTGTTCCAGATGAAATATTTGGTACTATGAAAAAACTTCCTGTAAATTGCCCAAGTTGCGAAAAATCCTTATTCGTTAGTCAGCTATCCTGCTCTAGTTGTGAAACTATTATCTCTGGGAATTATTCACTTCCTATATTACTTCAACTTTCTTCTGAAGACCAAGATTTTATATTTGAATTTATTTTATCAAGTGGCAGCCTGAAAAAAATGGCAGTAAAAATTGGAAAAAGTTATCCAACAGTAAGGAATAAACTTGATGATATTATTGAAAGAATTAACCACCTACAAAAAGTATAGATTATGAAAACATTATTATTTAAGCCTTTTGAAAAGTATTCAGAAAAAACACTACTCTTAGTAGGTGTCATTTTCACACTAATTGGGTCTTTTGTTGCCTACACCTTCAATATTAGATTTGACGGAGTCTTTGATGTCCATATTGTATCTAATACTTTCTTTTATCAAGCTCTACTAGATAACCTAGTTAATATTTTTTGCTTGATAATATTTTTATATATCTCGACTAAATATATAAATAGAAAAACAAGACTGATTGATATTCTTACTACATCTATGGTTGCTCGGGTTCCTTTTTATCTATTACCATTTTTAAATATTAATGGTGTAATTAGCAGAGCTAGTGAAGATATTATTCAATTTGCTAATCCAGAATTAATTAGTCAAATTACATTTTCAAATTTGTTAATAATAACTGTATTTGGGATTATTACAATCCTTTTTTTAGTCTGGTATGTATCTCTATTATTTAATGGCTTTAAAGTGGCTTCAAATGCCAAAGGAAAAGTTTCCATTATTTTATTTATCATATCTCTTTTATTTGCAGAAACTCTGTCAAAATTTTTAATCTTTCAATTAAATTAAATCATAATGAAAAATATAACGCTAGTTTTATTTGCAGTTTTCACTACATTAACAATGTATGGACAAGACATTACAGGACAATGGAATGGAATTCTAAAAGTTCAAGGAACTCAATTGAGGGTGGTTTTTAACATCAACAAAACTGGTAATTGTTATAGCTCAACAATGGACAGCCCAGACCAAGGAGCAAAAGGAATTCCTGTAACTTCTACAACGTTTGAAAATTCAATTTTAAAAATTGAAATTACAAATGCTGCTATTCAATATGAAGGAACTTTAGATAAAGACAATGCTTTTATTGGCACATTTAAACAAGGTAGTCAAGAATTCCCTATGAGTTTGTCCAGAAAAGCCATTGAAAAAGAAGCGGTAAAAAGACCACAAGAACCAACAAAACCTTATCCTTATTATTCGGAAGATGTAACTTTTCAAAATACGAAAGCAAATATTTCATTGTCGGGCACATTAACCCTTCCTAAAAAAGAAGGTTATTTTCCAGTTGTAATCTTAATTACAGGAAGTGGAGCACAAAACAGAGATGAAGAATTGTTAGGTCATAAACCATTTCTTGTAATCTCTGATTATTTGACGAAAAATGGAATCGCAGTTTTAAGATATGATGATAGAGGAACAGCAGAATCTACAGGAGAATTTAGTACTGCTACATCTGCTGATTTTGCAACTGATGTAGAAAGTGCTATTGCTTATTTAAAAACAAGAAAAGAGATTAATAAAAAGAAAATTGGTTTAATTGGTCACAGCGAGGGTGGCATTATTGCACCAATGGTTGCCAGTACATCAAAAGATGTTGCATTTATAATTTTGCTAGCAGGCACAGGAATTCAAGGAGACCAATTACTTTTATCGCAACAAAAATCAATTGGAAAAGTATCAGGCGTTAGCGATAAAGATTTACATAATAACGAATTGACAAATAAAAAAGCATTTGACATTGTAAATAAATCAAAAAGTCTTGAACAACTAAATATTGACTTAACTAACTATATTAAACAAACATTAATAGATAATCCAGACGCTGAAAAACCAGAAGGAATGAGTGATGATGACTTTGTTAAATTACAAGTCAAACAAATTGCTAATCCTTGGATGCAATATTTTATAAAATACAATCCTACACCAACATTAGAAAAAGTCAAATGCCCTGTTTTAGCACTTAATGGAGAAAAAGATTTGCAAGTCCCAGCGAAAATAAATTTAGAGGCAATTGAAAAAGCTTTAGAAAAAGGTGGAAATAAAAATGTTACCACAAAAGAATTACCGAACTTAAATCATTTATTTCAAGAATGTGAAACGGGATCACCTAGTGAATATGAAACAATTGAACAAACATTTTCACCAATAGCATTGTCAGAAATATCAAATTGGATATTGAAACAAATAAAATAAATACGTTGGCTAATAACTAAGCATATGGCGTGCCGATAGACCAACACTTCGACAGGCAGGCTCAGTGGAGTCCGCTATATGATTTGTTGACTAATCCGAGATTTTTAAATAAGGGGGAATTCGATGAGTTGGCAAGAACCTTACAAGAGGAGAAGGTCGTTTTTAGAGTGCTTTGCATCTCTTTTTATTCAGTTGCTTATCTAAAGGATTTCCTTTTTGGAGAGATTGCTTTTTGTTATAATTCCTTCTACCTATCTAGGCAAAACAGAAAACTTCAACTTCATAACCAACAGTGAAACCAAAGGTTTTTTTTTGCAAACCTGTCGTTCATCTAATGCAAGTTGATTAATTAGCCGCTGAAGGCCTTTGATTAGCTATATAACAGTACTTTAATATGTATTTGAAGGTTATTCTTTAAGTATTTTATTAGAAATCAAACTTTAGCAGTATATAAGTTATTTCTAGCTTTAGCTTGCTTACGAATCCAGAAGTGTCGAAACCGCTGGGATTTTCTATCTGTGATTTGTTTACTAAATTAGTTGCTTAAACACGCAATAAACTATATACCAAACATTACCTGCAAGCACAAAACAGCCTCTAGAATTAATAATAAACAAATATGAAAAATTCAATTAAATTGTTAACCCTTCTATTTCTAATCATATCATTTATTTCGTGTAAAACAGGACCTGGAAAAAAATCAACTCAGGAAAGAGAATATACTCCTATTGACAAAAAAATATTTGAAGAAATAAAAGCAATGGATAAAGTGTTCTTTGACGCATATAACAACTGTGATTTGGAAAAACAAGCTTTGATTTACTCTGATAATATTGAATTTTTTCACGATAAAGGAGGTTTAATGACCTCCAAAAAAGAAATTATTGAAGGAACGAAACGGAATATTTGCGGGAAAGTTACTAGAGAACTAATAGATGGAAGTCTTGAAGTTTATCCAATTAATAATTATGGTGCAGTACAAATAGGATATCATAAATTTTATAATAACCAAGAACCTAATACTGAATCAATACCAAGTAAATTTATTACAATGTGGCATAATGATAATGGGGATTGGAAAATGGCTAAAGTTATAAGTTTGCATTAAATGCAATAAGCTGAAATCTGAATAAAGCCACCAGGTACTAAAGAACTGAAGTAAAAAATAAATCTTTTCTACTTTAATTTGAAACACTAGTAGTCTAGGCTCAAAGATTCATAAAACTGATTCTTTGAGCTTTTTTAATTGATTTTTTCTATTTATTTAGGCAACCCAGAAACCTTCGACTTCATAGCCAACGATAATACCAACGTGTTTTTACTCCTATACCCCGAATGTTAATTTTGGTGGGATTGATCCCTCCTTGTTGCATGTAAACCTCAGGAATTTTATTAAGAATTGGAGTGATGGTAGTTTGGTTGGACTGTAATAACTCTTCTTGATTAAGCAAAGACACTTTGGCGTCTTGCTGGTAATCCCTCTCCATTTCAACCGAAGTCTTCAATTTAACTTCCTTTAGAGAAGTTGTATCTTTTTGAGTTTGTGAAAAAATTATTCCTGAATATAAAAATATGATGATGGTAAGAGGTCTCAAGTGTGTATTTTTAACCTAAAAATAATTATATAAATGAAAGTTTATTCTAAAGACATACTAATGTTCAAATATGGTCTCTTATTGAGTGTCGTTCTCCTCATTTTCAGCTGTAGCGATTCCAAGCCGGTCAATTCTGAAGCAACCGAATCGAATTTTAGCCTTGCTTATGAAAGGTCTGGTGGCGACTCCACCTCCACTTACCAAGAAGTAATAGACTTTTACGAATCTTTAGCAGGGAAAGATGATCGGGTAAGTATAGAGTCCATTTATGAAACCGACAGTGGCGAGCCGCTTCACTTGGTAAGTTTCAAGCCAAAAGATGTCCAAGAAAATCCTTTGAAGGTCTTGATTAATAATGGAATTCACCCTGGGGAGTCTGACGGTATTGATGCAACTATGCTCCTATTTAAGGAGTTTTCAAATAATGTGTCCACCTTGCCAACCACTATAGAAATTTATACCATTCCCATTTACAATGTAGGAGGCGCCCTCAATAGAAATTCCAATTCAAGGACCAATCAAAATGGCCCTAAAGCCCATGGGTTTCGTGGTAATGCTAAAAACTACGATTTGAACCGGGACTTTATAAAGTCGGACACCAAAAACAGTAAAGCCTTCTACAGTATTTTCCACCAAGTAAATCCTGATGTTTTTGTCGATACACACGTGAGTAATGGTGCAGATTACCAGTATACATTAACTCATCTTTTCACTCAACACAACAAGTTGGGAGGTGCTCTTGGGCAACATCTCGAAAATGAATTTATTCCAAAGGTCGAGGCTGGTCTTAAAGCTGAGGATTGGGATATTACGCCCTATGTCAACGTATCCAATACAAGTCCAGAAAGAGGATTTTCGCAATTCAACGATAGTCCAAGGTATTCTACTGGCTACACCACTTTATGGAACACCTTAGGTCTAATGATCGAAACTCACATGCTAAAACCTTATAAGCAAAGAGTGGAAGGGACTTTGGAGATGCTTAAAACGCTTGTGAATGTGTCTCATCAACAAAAAGAAAGTATACAATTGGCCAGAGATGAAAATTTTAAAGCATTTGCTAATGCTCAAGTATACCCCATTAACTTTGAAGTAGATTCTTCAAAAACCAGCACATACAATTTTTTAGGTTACGAAGTTGAAAGCTCAACCAGTGAAGTCACTAAGCTGCCTAGAATCAAATTCAGAAGAGATCAACCTTTTGAAAGAGAAGTGACTTATTATAATTATTTTAAGCAAAGTGATTCCATTTTAATTCCTGAAGCCTATATTATCCCCAAACAGTGGAGTAAAGTGATAGAGCTTTTGAAATGGAACAACATAAGCTATGAGCGTTTTGCGGAGGATACCATAGTAAGCGTTGAAGAATATAGGCTTATAGATTATAAGACACGAACTTCTGCCTATGAAGGCCATTATCTACATTCTGAGACTAAAGTAGAAGCTGAAAGTATTGACAAAACGTATCAACAAGGCGATGTTTTGGTAAAAACCAATCAACCAGGGATACGCTATATCATTGAAACTTTAGAACCGGCGGCTGTAGATTCGTTTTTCAATTGGAATTTCTTTGATATTATCTTGCAACAAAAAGAAGGCTTTTCGCCTTATGTGTTTGAAGATTTAGCTGTTGAAATTTTGAAAAACAACCCCAAGCTCCAAGCTGAGTTTGAAAATAAGCAAAATACAGATTCCGAATTTGCAAACAATTGGTATCAACAATTGGATTGGATCCACAAACATTCAAAATATTATGAAGAAGCGCATTTAACTTATCCTATCGTTAGGGTGCTGAAGTAAGTATTCTTTCGGGAATAACAATTTGATGTTGGCATAAGATTTTAAAAGAGCTTTTTGGGATTTTTCAAAATTTTTCCACTTAGCTTTTTTGATGCCCTCGGAAGCTTCAGGTATAAGTTCCCCCTCGAAGTCGGTTTTCATCTCATACCAATGAGTCTCTTTCAACTTATATTTTCCCTTACGATTGATGATATGATAGGTGGTTTGCAAAAATCTAACAATCTCCAAGCCTTGTACTTGAGTTTCTTCTTCGACTTCCCGGATAGCAGTTTCCTCGATATTCTCACCCTTTTCGGCCTTTCCCTTAGGCAAATCCCACTTTTTATTGCGATAAATAAATAAAATTTCTTTTTTAGAATTATAGACCAAACCACCTCCAGCAACAATTACTTTCAATTTCTTCTTAAGATGCTTTAAAAGCTTATGCTCTTTCTTATGGTAAAGGTTGATATAGTGGAGTTCTCCAGTTTCAACCTTATGGATAAGCTTTTTGATTTTAGCCTTTTTAATGTTTATATTAATATAGTGTGAACCTGTATTTTCTTGAGTAGATAATATTATTGGCACGTCATTCACGAAAACTTTATACATTTGTAAACATGATTTTAAATGAAAGCACAGCACATAAGACCGCAGAACTATTGCTGCAAATTAACGCAATAAAATTAAACCCACAAGAACCTTTTATTTGGGCAAGTGGTTTGAAATCGCCTATATATTGCGATAATCGAATTATTCTATCCTATCCTCCTATCAGAAATTTTATCGTTTCTGAATTGGCAAAGCCCATAGAAACCATTTTCGGCAAACCCGATGTCATTGCGGGTGTTGCGACTGGAGCCATAGGAATTGGTGCTATTATAGCGAATTATCTAGGCTTACCATTTGTATATGTAAGGCCTGAGCCCAAAAAACACGGTAGAAAAAATCAAATTGAAGGTAAATTGGATCCGCATGCCAATGTGGTGGTTATTGAAGACCTTATAAGCACAGGCAAAAGTAGTTTGAACGCTATAAAAGCTTTAAAAGAGGAAGGTCAAGCCCATATTAAAGGGATGATGGCTATCTTTTCTTATGGGTTTGATGAAGCAGAAGCCAGATTTAAAGAAGAACGTATCGACGTTTACACGCTTGGTAATTATGATATCCTACTTGAAGAAGCTTACAAAACCAATTATCTAAATAAAGAAGAACTTGAATTATTAAAAACCTGGCGAAAAGATCCCGCCAATTGGAACCTATAAACCATGCATCTAGAAAGCGAAAAAGTAAGTATTGCTAAAAGTCAGAAAGAGACTTTTGAATTTTTGAAAAATGTAGAAAACTTTAAAAAATTAATGCCTGAAAGTATTGAAAAATTTGAAATGCTTTCAACCGATAGCTTCCTTTTTCAACTTAAAGGAATGCCCACCATAAAATTAAAACTAGAGAAGACAGAGCCAAATCACCTGGTGCTTTTGACTGCTGCAAGTGATAAACTCCCTTTCACCTTAAGGGGAGAAATTGAAGAAGTAAACGAAAGAGAATCTTCAGTTCAACTTATTTTTGAAGGTGAGTTCAATAGCATGATGGCTATGATGATTAAAAATCCTATCAAAAAATTCATTACCACCTTAAGCGAAAATCTTAAAGACATTTAAACTTTAAAATGTTACTTATTATAGAGCCTTGAGCTATTAATCTGTACATTTATTATTAAATAAATACTAGCTAAAATTAAAATATTGACCTAAATTTAAGCTGTAATCATATTCTTTATGGAGAAAGAAAGACTAGAGGCACTTTACAGTTATAATATAATTGACTCTGTAAAGGACAAAAGCTTTGATAGGCTAGTAGAAATAGCTGCTAAGGTTTGTGACTGTTCCTTCGCTCAGATCGCTTTTATTGAAAAAGATAGACTTTGGATTAAAGCTAACTTCAATTTTGAAGCCAAAGATATTTCAAGACATAATTCATTTTGTGATATTACCATCAAAAATCCTGAGGTTTTAAACATCATCCCTGATGTTTCCAAAAATAAATACCCAAAAAATAAAGCTACTATATTAAATAATCCTGATGTAAAATTTTACGCAGGTAAGGCTATTTTAGATCATAATGGGTATGCACTTGGTACATTAAGTGTATTTGACTCATGTCCTAAAGAGCTCACTGAAGCTCAAAAAGACATTCTTGAGAAATTATCTCAAGAGGTTATGGATAAAATAATCTCCCACAAAAAACAGGTCGAATTAACAAAACTGAATGAAAGTATTTCTGATGGGAAATACCGTTTTCAAACCCTTTTAAACAATACGGGGGATATGGTTTTCCTTCTGGATGCTGAGCTAAAATTTTTAGAGTTTTACGGCAAGGAAGACAATCTTTTACTAAATAAACAAACGTTTATCGGTAAAAGAATAGATGATATTGACCTTGATCAACAACTGGTGAGTCAATTAAAACTAGCGGTTGAGACCAGCAAACAATACAATTCAAGCATTCCTGTTGAATATAATTTATTGGCCAATAAATCTCAAAAATGGTTCAATATGAATGTGACCGTTGTACAACGTAAGGACACTGAGACTGAGGTTTTATGTGTTATACGAGAGGTTACAGACCGAAAAAATGCAGAGAAAGAATTGAGACTGATCAATACTTTATTTAGCGAAGCAGAAAGCTTAGCACGAATTGGAGGTTGGCATTATGATGTAAAGAAAAAAAAATTATTCTGGACCCCTATCCTTAAAGAAATCGCTGAAATTGAAAGTCATGAACAGCCAGACCTAGAAGGAGCTCTCTCCTTCTTTAAAAGCGGAGAAAGTGCTGAACGCATGGCCGAAAGAGTCCAAGATTGCATTCATTACCATACTTCTTACACTGGAGAGTTTGAAGCACTTACTGCAAAAGAAAGATCTATATGGGCTTTAGTCAATATAAAGCCAGAGATAATTGACGGAGTATGCGTAGGAGTGTATGGGTCTTTTCAAGATATAACCGATGTAAAAAATACCAAAGAAAAGCTCAAGAAAGAAAGAAGTAGACTTAATAATATAATTAACGCTACTAATCTTGGTACTTGGGAGTGGAATGTGCAAACAGGAGAAGCTCTATTTAACAATAGGTTTGTAGAGATGCTTGGGTATACCCCTCACGAAATCTCTCTTAACAATTCTATAGATGTATGGAATAAAGCTACTCATCCAGATGATTTAACTAAGAGTAATAAAGCTTTAGAAGAGCATTTTGATGGTAAAAGTGATTTCTATAAAATGGATTTGCGCTTAAAGCACAAATTAGGACATTGGATTTGGGTGCTCGATAAAGGAAGAGTAATTTCATGGACTGAAGACGGCAAACCAGAATGGATGTTTGGAACACATCATGATATAACGGATAAAAAGGTTTTAGAAAAAGACCTTAAACAAAATGTCCAACAGTTTAAAAATATTTTTGAATTGTCTCCAGTAGGTATAGTGATTACAGACTTCGAAAGTGGTAAATTTCTGGATGTCAATAGAGCAATGCAACAGATGATTGGTTATGCCGAATATGAAATTCTAGGCATGAAAATCTGGTCTATAACACAAGAAATGGAAGTTGTTAAAAAAGATCGCCAAGCCATTCAAAATTTGAAGGACTTAAAAAAGATAGGCCCTTTAGAAAAAGTTCTTAGAACTAAATCTGGAGAATTAATAACCGTAATGATCAATGGCCTTATCCATTTTGATAAGAATGGAAATAGGATTGTCATTTCAACTTTACAAGACATTACAGAACAAAAACGCTTTGAGAAAAAACTTGAGAAGTCTAAAGTTGAAGCTGTAAAGGCGAGTCAGGCCAAATCTGAGTTTGTTGCCAATATGAGTCATGAAATTAGAACACCCTTAAATGGCGTTATTGGTTTTTCTGACCTTTTGATGAAAACTCCTTTAAATGAGGTACAGCATCAATACATGAAAACAGTGTTCCAATCTGCAAATACACTCTTGGACTTGATCAACGATGTTTTGGATTTTTCAAAAATTGAATCTGGAAAGCTTCAGCTGGATACAGAAAAAACTAGCTTAACTAAACTAGTCAACGAAGTAGTGGATCTTACTAAGTACGATGCTCATAAAAAAGGCCTTGAATTCGTTTTAGTTATAGAGGATAAGGTTCCAGATTATATTTGGATAGACGGGGTTAGAGTCAAACAAATCCTGATGAATTTGATAAATAATGCTATTAAATTCACCCATAGTGGTTATGTGAAACTCAAGGTGCATTTCAAAAACAATGCTAATCACTTAACGAGTATTACCTTCTCTGTAGAAGATACAGGCATTGGGATTGCAAAAGGAAATCAAAAAAAGATTTTTAATGCCTTTATACAAGAAGACGCTTCTGTTACCAAGAAATATGGCGGGACAGGTCTAGGCTTATCGATATCTGGACAGATTTTAGGCTTGATGAACAGCAAATTGAAACTAAGGAGCAAGCTTGGAATAGGGAGTGAATTCTATTTTGATGTATCGGTTAAGTCAGAAAATAAGGATAAAGTTAGACTTCCTCTGCCTAAAGACATAAATAGAGTCCTTGTTATTGGTGATGTAAATGAACATTTTGAATCTATAGAAGATTACCTGAAGCCATTTAACATTCAGACTGAAAATGCAGAAGATCTAGACCATGCTTCTCAGAAAATGATGGACTATTCCCCTCAAATCATATTTATAAATCACATGGTTTCGGGAGTAAGTAGCTCCGATATAATCTCGAAATTAAAAACTCATAAAGCTTCAAAATCTGTGCGTTTCGTTTTACTGAAAAGTTCCAATGCAGAAGAAGAAGGTATTGATTATCAAGCTTTGGGTTTTAACCAATGTATTAATAAACCCATAAAACGAAAATCTTTATTCAATGCTATCAGAAAAATCGATAACCCCGAGGTTATTGATAAACAGATAAGCAAAGTAGATATCAGTTTTGATAAAGAGACTCGCCTTAAATTTTTAATCGCAGAAGATAATTTAATCAATATGGAATTGATTAAATCCTATCTTAAAAATATATATTATAATGTAAAGATTTACGAAGCTGAAGATGGCCAAGTTGCCTTAAATTTATTTAAGACTCATCAACCAGATTTTGTTTTTTCGGATATACAGATGCCAAATATGAATGGCTACGAACTTACGAAAGCCATCAGAAAAGATAAAAATGGTAAGCAGGTGCCTATTATTGCTATAACGGCAGGAACGGTAAAAGGAACTAAAGAAAAATGTTTAGAATCTGGTATGGACGATTATATTTCAAAACCCATCCTTCAAGAATCTATAAAAAATATCATTTACGAATACTCCCCAAAGATTCAAAAACAAAAAACCGAGAAGCTCATTACTAAATCCCCTTTAAAAGATTCTGAAAAGGTAAATTCAACCTCTTTTAATAAAGACTATTTAATGGAAGCTATTGGTCATAAAGAAGAGTTTTATAACGAGTTGATTAAATTGGCAATTGAAACCCTGTCTGAAGATCTAGCAGAATTAAAAGCTATCCATTCTCAAAAAGATGAAAAACGACTAAAACAACTAGCTCATAAGGTTAAAGGAACTGCACTTAATCTAGGGGTTGGGAATTTATCGGAGTGTGCATTGAATGTCGAAAAATCAACTTTTCCCAAGGCCTCAAACATTTCTGAGGGATGTGATAGGCTTTCTGATGAAATTAAAAATTTACTCGATACTTTAACTGTATCCTCCTCCTAAAACGTACACATTTACAATAATAGGCTCAAGGAACAGTAATCATAAAAGCTTAAACAGAGCATAAAGCCTATAAAGTTTTGCTAAAAAATTAGCGATAATGTTTTTTCTAAACTTATGTTTGTAAAAAAATAAGATATAAATGGAGAAAGTCAAAATCAGTCTAGAAGATGTAGCCAATTTAGATTTTACGACTATTATTTGGATTGCAGCCCCTTTGATGTTTAGTTTAGTAGCTTTAGAATCCTATTTCAGCTATAAACAAAATAAAAAGCTATACGAAGGGAAGGATTTTATGTCCTCTACATTTATTGGAGTAGTGAATATTCTTTTAAATGGTGTGATGAAATTGGGTGTTTTTGGTTTCTTCATTTTCTTTTATAATCTTACTCCTTTTCATATACCACACACTTGGTGGTCATATATTCTTTGTTTTATTGCTTTGGATTTTGTGAGGTATTGGTCACATAGAATTGCCCATGAACAACGTTTTTGGTGGTCTACACACGTAGTACATCACAATTCTGAATATTATAACCTTTCTACCTCTTTTAGATTATCATGGACACAAAACCTTAAAATCATTTTCTTTTTACCAGTGATTTTGATGGGATTTCATCCTTTCGTATTTTTAGTGGTACATCAAATAGAAGTTTTGTATCAATTCTGGATTCACACAGAGTATATCAAAAAATTACCAAAACCTATTGAGTTCATTTTTACAACGCCTTCTCACCATAGAGTTCACCATTCTAAAAATGAAAAGTATTTGGATAAAAATTACGGATCAACCTTAATTATTTGGGATAGATTATTTGGTACTTTCGAGGAAGAAGTCGAAAAGCCAATCTACGGTATTACTAAGCCTATTAATACCTACAATCCCTTTACACTAGTATTTCACGAATGGATTGCATTATTTAAAGACTTAACCAAAGTTAAATCTATTAAAGAAGCTTACAGAACCGCTTTTGGAAGTCCTGTGGATTATCATAAATCCGAACTTAAAAAAATGGAAATTAGAAGTGAAGAAGTTCTTAAAAAATAATTGCATAAAATCCTTTAGAATAGATTTGATGTTGAGTGTTTTCCTATAGTTTTACGGAAAACACTCATCACATGAAATACCTTTTTACCCTTGTCTTAATAGTTTGTCTTTTAAAATTAAGTAATGCTCAAGATTTACAATCTCCAAGTGAATTTTTAGGTTACCCAATAGGATCTGAATTTACGCGGCATCACCAAGTCATTGACTACTTTAACTATCTTTCACAAATTAGCCCACTAGCTACTTTTTCTTCCTATGGTCAAACCAACGAACGAAAAACCTTAAGCTATGCTGTAATTACTTCAGAAGAGAATCATCATAATCTTGAGGGTATACGAAAAAACAATCTAAAACAAACTGGTATTTTGGAAGGTGACTCCTCTCCAGAAATTGCAATTGTTTGGTTGAGTTATAATGTGCATGGTAATGAGGCTTCTAGTGCAGAAGCTTCCATGGTCACTGCTTTTGAGCTTATGACCAATCAGAAAAACGTGTTGAACAACACAGTAGTTATTATAGATCCAACTGTAAATCCAGATGGTAGAGATCGATACGTTAACTGGTACAACCAAGTGAAATCTTCACCTTACACAGCATATCAAGATGCTATTGAGCATAGCGAACCTTGGCCTGGAGGAAGACCCAATCATTATCTTTTCGATTTAAATAGAGACTGGATGTGGGCTACCCAAATAGAAACCCAACAACGCCTTGAGATTTATAACCAATGGATGCCACATGTTCACGTAGATTTTCATGAACAAAGTATTAACAGCCCTTATTATTTTGCACCAGCAGCAAAACCTTTTCACAAGACTATTACCGATTTTCAAAAAGAATTTCAGACCCAAATTGGGAAAAACAACGCTAAAGCATTTGATGATAAGGCTTGGTCGTATTTCACAAGAGAGCGGTTCGATTTATTCTACCCCAGTTACGGAGATACCTACCCCACTTTCAACGGAGCTATAGGTATGACTTATGAACAAGCAGGAAGTGGCCAAGCTGGTCTTGGTGTACATACCGATGAAGGTTACGAGCTTACCTTAAAAGATCGGATAAAGCACCATGTGCAAAGTGGGCTATCCACCGTAAAAACATCTTCTGAAAATGCTAAAAGACTCAATTCTGAATTTGAAAACTACTTCAAAAATACTCTAGATTTTGATTACTATGTCCTTGTTGGTGAAAAGAGTAAACTAAATACATTGACCAAATTATTTGATCAACATGACTATGACTACCAGTTCTCTAAAGAAGAAAAACTAAAGGGTAAACCTATTTACAGCACTGCAAAAATGTCTTTTGATGCTGACCAGGCTTTAGTTGTACCGGCTAATCAACCCAAGTCTAAAATGCTAAAAGTCCTATTGGAAGTGGACCCAGAGTTGAGCACTCCCCTCACCTACGATATCACTTCTTGGAATCTTGCCTTAGCTCATGGAGTGGAGGCTTATACAGTAAGCGGTAACATCAACACTCAACCAAAAGAAAACCCTTATTCTCAAAAATCTGTTGAAACGGGAACTGTAGGCTACATTGCCAAATGGAAGAGTATGACCGATGCTAAATTTTTAGCAGAATTACTCCAAAACAAGATTAACGTAAGAGCGACAACGAAACCCTTTAAAATCGAAAATAAATCTTATGATAGAGGTAGCCTGATTTTGACGAAGACCAATAACAGAGATTCCAATTTTGATTCTCTGGTTATGGAACTCGCTAACAAGTATCATATTAAATTAGCAGCTACTCAAACTAGTTTTTCAGATTCAGGAACAGATTTTGGCTCTCCAGATATCAAGAAAATAAACACGCAACGCATTGCTGTTTTAAGGGGTGATGAAGTCTCATCTTTAAGTTATGGGTCTATTTGGCATTTTTTTGAACAAGAACTGAACTACCCTATTATTTCTATTGATGCTCAGGAACTTAAGAAGATAGATTTAAAGGATTACGATATTTTGATCCTACCGAGTGGATCTTATTCTAAAATTTTCAACAAAAAGAAGTTATCTTCTCTGTCCGATTGGATTAAAAATGGAGGGAAACTTATAGCTATGAGCAGTGCTTTATCCACTTTTGAAGGAAAAAAAGGATTTGGGCTAGAAAAAATGAAAGTTGAAAAAGACTCCACCCAAAATAATCTTATAGCATACGCAGAAAGAGAAAAAGAACGTACCAAAGATAACATCACTGGTGCTATCTTTAATATAAAGGTAGATAACACACATCCTTTAGCCTTCGGATATGGTGATTCCTACGCCACTTTAAAAACGAGTTCTGCAGCTTACAAATACCTCAACAAGGGTTTTAATGTCGCCTATATTGAAGATACTCCTGAACGCTTAAGCGGTTTTGCTGGCGAGAAGGCTTTAGAAAAGATTTCTAAATCTCTAGTTTTTGGTGAACAACGCCTAGGTCGTGGAAGTATTATCTACATGGTAGACGATGTGTTGTTCCGCTCGTTTTGGGAAAATGGCAAACTCTTTTTCGTTAACGCTCTGTTTATGGTTAATAATAGGAGTCAAACTTTTAAATAATCACAGACTTAGTTTAATTTCAAATTGCTGTAGTTTGCCGTGATGTTAAAAATTTGAGAGGTCTTTTTTGGAGTGGTATTGGTATAGATTACATCTTCAAAACTTTTGGTCATTTTAAAGTCGAACTCTGAGTTAAGTTGAATCTTGGAGTTAGACGATTTGGCGTAAAACCTAAAGTTTTTATCACTTGGCAGCTTCAAATCTGCACTGGATTTTTCCAGATGAATATCTATAAGTGAAAAGTCATCGTCTATCCTATCGATATGTAAATTTCCATAGGTGCCTTTAATAATGGCTTGGTTTTGAATAGAACCGATCTTTAACTCAGACATTTTAGAAGTGACATTTAATTGATCGACTTTCTTTAAATCGACTTCCTTGGAATAATTTATATCTAAGTTTAAGCTCTCTGCGGAGTGGATTGAAAGCGTTGAATAACTCATTACTATTTTTGAATTTTGACCAGTGGCAGTATCCAATTGCAAGCCTGAGTAGCTCAGGTTTGCATCAACATTATGTAGACTTGAAACTTCCATTTTACTATGTTTTAGATTCATCTCGAACTTAGCCGATTTAGGTACTTTAATTTCTATCACTCGCTTCACCGATTGCTTCATCATCCAACCGTTCTTCGCCTCCTGGTATCCTTCCCTGAATTCTTCAACCCAAGGTTTTATGTTTTTCCTAATGACATGTGCATACTGTCTTAAAGAATCTTGGAAGCTTCTATTATCCTTCTGGTCATTTCTAATATCCTTCAGATCATCTCTAAAGTTTTTAAGCTCGTCTCTCCAAACCACCATTGTCTCTCGAAAATTTGTAGAATCCAATTGCTCCTTAAATTTTTCTAGATATTCTCTCCCCTGTTCTTTAAAAGCCTCGTAATCGAAATCTATTTCTAGCAGAGGCTTTGGTGGTTTTGGTGGAAGTGGAGGATTTGGTGATTTTGGTGGTTTTGGAGGAACAGGAGTTTGGAAAAACCCAACACCATTAGGTTTCGCATTTCGATTTTTTCTAGACGTAATTTCTACCCGTTTGCTGTTTCCAAGTACTATGATTTCCGAGGCATCAAAAGCTTCGTTCAAAGCTTGTTTATCCTCCTCATCGTAAGTTAAAGTCGTTTTTACCTCCACTCTATTTTTATTCCAGGTTTCAATAATGACCGTAGAATGTGATAGATCTAAGATGATTATTGGGCTTTTCTCCACATCAAAACTTTCAGTCGAGACTCTCTTTTGCTGAGAAAAAATAAGAAATGGTGTTAGTAATAAGAGGACTATTAAACTACAATTGGTATATACTTTCGCTATCATGATTTAAGGTTTTTAATTCGATTAACTTGAGTTTTAAATTTTGAAGCAATTCTAACCTAAGTTGTAAATTTTCTATCATAGCTTCTATAAGAGTTTCATCGAAGCCTTGTTGAGCTAGTTCATTCTGAAGACGTTTATACTCGTCATCAATTTGTTCCACTTCCAATACATAGGAATTCACTAAATCGTGGTAATCACCTGTTTCTAGAGTGGCTAATTCATAATTGATAGAGGCTTGATAAAAGGATTCAATTTTTTGAAATTCTGGAGAAAAATCTCCAAGACTTATCGGGTTTGAGGTTTCCTTTTGCTGAATTTGATCTGGTGTAGTTTGAAACCATAACATAGAACTCACGAGTGCTACGATAAGAACTGCTGCAATTTTTTGCAAAGTTTCGCTGCTTGAAACGGCTTTCGATTCTTTTCTCAATTTGGTTTCAAATAGTTGTTGATGACCTTCAGACATCTGTAAAGGCGCATCTTTGTAATTAAAATCTTTACGCAAATCTTTCATAACCCTGTTTTATTAATTCATTTTTCAACATTGTTTTTCCTCTGTGTAATTGAGTTCTAGAAGCATTTACCGAAATTTTTAAAATTTCAGAAATCTCTTGGTGATCATAGCCCTCCATTAAAAACAGTTTCAAAACAAGACTGTATTTTAAGGGTAGGTTTTCTACTATAGATTTTATAAGCTCTACAGAAATGGAATCCTCTACTATCCAGCTTTTCTCTTCCTCTTCGGGTAGTAAAATGTGATCGTAGTCTAGACTAAGATCAAAATTCTTCTTTCGTAAACAATCGATAGATTGATAAATCACAATCTGCTTGAGCCAGGCACCAAAAGTGCAACGACCATCGAAAGTGTCTAAGTTTGAAAAGGCTTTAATAAAGGCTTCTTGAGTGATGTCTTCAGCGAGATCTCTTTGCCTAACGTATCGGAAGGCTATAGTCAACATAGCATCACAATAGGAGTTATACAGCTTCAATTGTGCCTTTTTATTTCCTTTTAAACATTTTGATATCAAATCAGTTGCTAACAAATTCAGAAGAGATAAATTAAAATTGCTTCACCTTAAATACGTTTGAAGTTAAGTAACGTTACAAACTTTATCGTTTATTTAAAAAAGTTCTTTTATTTTCTGCTATAATTTAGCTTAAAAAAGAATGAAAACAGTTGTACATAAAGCTGAAAATAGAGGTCACAACAATCATGGGGATTTAAATTAACGCCTCGGTTTTAGTTTATTTGGGACATTTTAATCCAGAGCGAATGGACTTAGGAGTATTACGAGTCTTGGACTATGATACCGTCGCTCAAGGAATTGGCTTTGGCACTCATGCCCTCCAAAATATAGAGATTTTACAAATTTGGATTCTTCCCAATCAACAGAACGTGACTCCTAGATATGATCAAATGTCGATGAATTTCTCCAAATATAGTTTTCATCAAATCTCTTCTCTAGATAAAGAGTATCTGGGGTTTGGATTTATCAAAAGGCTCGATTTC
>Ga0307943_1000649_pt1 | contig 20012 bp, 13 predicted proteins | sample OrgLakmetagen177_FD_203149 | JGI IMG/M metagenome (GOLD analysis project Ga0307943, IMG submission 203149) | Saline water microbial communities from Organic Lake, Antarctica - #177 | ecosystem: Environmental > Aquatic > Non-marine Saline and Alkaline > Saline | place: Antarctica: Organic Lake... | reverse complement strand
CCTCTTTAAAAAAGTGATTGAATGAAGGCAAATGATAACTGGATATAATTTTTGCACCAAATGAAGGAAAAAGTTCTTTCGAAACTTTCATTACATAGGAATCTGCTCGCTTACTTGGACTTGTGCCTACGAGAAACATAGGTTTATCATGCCAAATTTTTGGTGTACTCAGCCTGGACATCCAATCCCAAAGGTTTTTAAACGCAGCAGTATGAAGGCCGTTGTATTCTGCCAAGGAAATAACAATACCATCACAGTTTTGAATGTGTTTTGCAAATTCCTTTGCTTCTGCTGGAACGCCTGAATTTTTTTCTATTGCAGGACTATAAACCAGAAGCTTAAAATCGTTTAAATCAAGAATGTCTATTTCAACATTTTGAAGTTGATTAGCTGCAAAAATGGCCAGCTGTTTGTTGATGGATGTAAGACTATTTGAAGCTCCGAATGTGATTATTTTTTTAGTCATTATGCTTAAAATTTATTTTTAAACAAATGTCTAACCAATTTTCATTCTGTGCATTATGATATCATAAGAAATCACTTGGTTTGCTTTTTAAACCAATCTTTTTTTGCTGCGCTTAAAGTTTCAGGGGTTACACCTAGGTAGGACGCAATCATTCTTTGAGGTACACGTTGAACAATATCCGCATAGGTTTCAATAAAATGCTCATAGCGTTCTATAGCTGAAGAACTCATGAGCATGATTACTCTTTTTTGTAATACAGTAATTCGATTAATCAAGGATTGAGAATTTGATTCGCTTACAAGCTTTTTATCTCGAATTGTAAGGATTGAATCTTCTAAAGCCTCAATAAATAATTCGCAAGGTAATTCAGGACTTATGCTATCTGCAATTGTCCAATTTTCTGGTGCAAACATAAAAATATGTTCTTTACCTTTCTTGTCGATGGAATAACTGCGCAATAAACCAGATTTTACAACATAGATTTTCGTATTGAGTTCTCCACTATGCTGTAATATTTGACCTTTTGCTACTTTAATTTCTTTCAAGATGGGATTTTTTAAATTTTGACTTATACGGACCACATCTTTAAGTGGCGACTTCAGGAAAGAAATCCTTCAGAGTTCGATTGTAAATTTAGAACATTAACCCTAAACCTAAGTCTTAAATTTCTCGAATTTATCTCCGTTTTGTCTAAAAATACTATCTGTGTTGGTGCTACGCCAAAGGGTTTTGCTGTTGTCCTGATAAATGGAAATGAGAAAAACCTTGTCTGAATTATTTTTGATGTCGAAAATCAACAGGCTGTGGGTTAATTCTGTTTCGGGTTTTTCTTGGTCTTTGGAGGAGAATAGGAGAGTTGGAATTTATTGGGTTAGGATTATAGGTAGGTGGGCTTAATTGGCATTGTTTGATCATTGGGATTATTTTAATTTAGGCTATTATAAATATGAATTACACTTTAGAACACTATTTTTTTTAAAACCACCCTCATTTGTTGAAAACTAATATTTATCTAATGATCAACTATAACATTAATGCTAAAAAAACTAAGAACTTCATAATATCTTAAGCATTGTCATTTAATATTCTAATTCACTAGTGGGCGATAAAACTATTTTTATTTAGTCTACATCCCTTTATTCATCAAAAGTAACGATGTTTTTTAAAGCGTGACGATTTGAAACTGTAAAAGGTATCATTTTCGTCAAAAAAATGAATGAAGGAAAATTTGTGTTCTCCCAACTAACAGAACTTCTTCCACGTCGCAAATTTGATAGGATAGTTAACAAGTATAATGGAAACAAATATGTAAAAGGATTAAGTTGTTGGAATCAAATGCTTATTATGATTTTTGGTCAGTTAACCTCCAGAGAAAGCATGCGAGATTTAATGTTAAGTTTAGAGCCGCAACGATCAAAATTTTATCATCTCGATTTTGGTAACACCTTATCAAGTAGAAATTTAGGAAATGCGAACGACAAGAAAGACTGTAGAATTTTTGAAGAATTTGCTTATGTTTTAATTGAAAGGGCTAGAAAAACTTGTTATAGTAATGATTTTGAAATTAAGGTTGATGAAACGTCTATGCATTAGACTCAAGTACTGTCGATTTATGCATGAACATTTTTTGGTGGGCAAAGTTTAGAAGCACAAAAAGCGGCATAAAACTCCATACTTTATTCGATAGTAAGTCATCAATTCCCTCCTTTATGTACATATCAGAGGCTAAATTGCATGATGTAAGAATTTTAGGTTATCTAGATTATGAAGCAGGTAGCTTTTATGTGATGGATAAGGCCTACATAGATTATAAGCGATTATATGTTATACACATCAGAAAAGCTTATTTTGTAACAAGAGCAAAAAGCAATATGCGTTTTAGGCGTATGTACTCTAGGAAAGTTGATAAAACAACAGGTATAAAATATGATCAAATTGGTAAATTAGCAGGGGTTTATTCCCAAAAATATCACCCTGAGAAACTAAGAAAAATCAAATTTTATGACTCAGAAAACCAAAGAGAATTCATTTTTATCACTAATAATATGACTGTTGAAGCTACTGAAATAACTGAACTTTATAAAGAAAGATGGAAAGTTGAATTATTTTTTAAATGGATAAAACAACATTTAAAAGTCAAAACATTTTGGGGTCAAAACCCTGATGATATAAAAACGCAAATTTACTGTGCTATCATTACATATTGTTTGGCAACTGTTTGCGGCAGTGAATTTAAATCTGAAAGGAAAATCTACGAAATATTACAGATTTTAAGCATCTCATTATATAATAAAACCCCTCTAAAAGAAACGGTTAGAAATATGAATTTTTAATAGATTATATAGTCGGACTCGAATTCCAGAATTTTGTGAAATCACTTTTTGTATTTCTTCTATTGAAATATTCTCGAATACAAAATCAGGGAAATATTTGATAACTGTTTCAAAATCAGATTCATTATGCGCTCTAATTGAGTTTGTAATATCGTTCCTTAAACTGTCATACGCTTTGTCTTGTTGTGCGAAAGTAGGTTTGATTTTATGAATAATAAATTAATCAGCAGTCTTTCATAATTAAACACAACAATCCTCGAATAATTTAAGTAACGAAACAAAAATCAATTTGATTAATTTTTCAGAAATAAATTTAGCTAATAAACCTGAACTTTTCGATGCAGTACCAAAAACCGCAATTGCTTATAAGTAATTTGTATGGCCAGTATGGGCATCTTTAATTTATCAAAAGATAAATAATTAACTTTTAGGTTACAAGTCCACTATGCTATAAAGCAATCCTTCGTCTTACGTTGTCTATTCTTTGGTTGTTTTAAGTTTATTATCGAATCCAGCTTTTTTACATTATTCAAAATAACCGCTTTTTAATCAAAAAAACCATCCAACAGATATGCTTATAACAGAATTTTTGGCGTCTATACTTTCTCCTTCAAATTCTTCAAAAACATTGCTTAATCCTGCCACATATCTAGCTTGAAAGAATAGACCAATAGGTAGTCTGTATTGTGCACCTATACCTAATCCAATATCCAGACTTTCTACGTTTTCAAAGTCTACCTCATTACCTGAATCATTGTCTTTTTCAATAGCATTAATATTAATACCAAATTGCGGCCCACCTTGTATGCTTAGTCTTTCAGCAACTTTAAAATCTGCCATAATAGGAATAGTGATATAATCTAAAAAGGCTGTTATATCATCATTCTCAAAACCTTGCCTAGAGTAAAGTAGTTCAGGTTGTACAGATAAAGACTCTGTAATACCAATGTTGACAACACCTCCAAAATTTACGGTGGTTTGTCCGTCTAATCCATCGACATCATCACCGCTTAGAGTTGCAAAGTTAACCCCTGCTTTTACTCCAAAACTTGTTTGTGATTGTCCAACTGTAAATCCGAAAACTGCAATTACAGCAAATAATAAAGTTTTATTCATTTTTATAAATGTATTAGTTAATATCTATAAAATTACAAAACATTTTATTATAAATTAACTAAATATGTCTTTCATTCTTAACAAAGTTATGAACAAAAGTAAATAAGTATCATGCATTAAAAATCAAAATAGTTTTTGTTGAAAATCTGCCTAGTCTTAAATATTCTGTGTCGAATATTTAGTAAAGTAGACTCTCCATTGAAGATCCATAGGGTTGGATTTTTTTTTAATTCAGTTCCACTGTTTAATCGTCAATACTCTGACCAACTAAAACGGATAATTTCCAGCCCGTATCATCTGATTTAATTTTCTGAGTTTGCTTTCATAATATTCCAATAATTTGCTCTTCAGGATCAGCAAAATAAGAGGTGTTAAAATAGCCAACCCACTTAAAAGTTCCATCGCTTTCTTTTACGTCTGCTCTCTCCTTTTTCAGCTTGAACCATAAAAGCAAGGCCGTAGTATGCGTCTGGGTCCTCGCCCCATAAATTACCGATTTGATTAGCTATAATCGTTTTGATTGTGGTACGTCTTAACAATCTTGTTCCATTAAATTCGCCATTATTTAAGTACATCTGTAAAAATTTTGCATAGTCCTCCGCTGAACTAGACAGTCCTGCGCGTCCTCAAAAGAATGTCTTCACACCTTAAATCGGATTACTAATTTGATAAATAATTATGCACCTTTTTTTTTTAAGTTTTAACGTACAAATTTTATTACATTTACTGTAAACAGTTTTCTATCGCTTTCCTATACGCTTCAAATTCTACTAAATTATTGTGGTTTCCAGATTGAACAGTAACAAAATTTAGATTTTTGAGTTTTAAATCCATCAATTTTTCTGCAGAAGAATAAGGAACAACTTCATCTTCTGTTCCATGAATTATGGTAATAGGACAACTTACTTTAGGTAAAAATTCATAAGTTGGAAAGTTATATTTTAAAAGTGATTTTACAGGAAAAATAGGTAACCTATGTTGGGCAACATCTGAAATGCTGTAATATGGAGTTTCTAAAATAAGCTGTTTTGGTTTGTTAGTTGAGCCTAAGTAGGATGCAATTCCTGTTCCTAAAGATCTTCCGTAAACAGTAATATCATTTTCAGAATAGTGTTTTAATAAATAGGTGTAGCAATACTGTGCATCAGTGTAAAACCCATTTTCGGATAGATCACCTGTACTTTTTCCGTAGGTTCTGTAGTCCATAATTAAAACATCGTGTTGCATTTCTACAAAATATTCGGCAATGCTACCCCAACGGCTTAAGTCTCCCGCATTACCATGAAAATACAGGATAACACCTTTAGGATTTTTCATCTTAAAATGTATAGCGTTTATACGTACGTTTTCTTCAGTATTAAAAAATAATTCTTCAAAATTATATGAAAACTCATATGAGTAGTCCTGCGCTAAGGTTGTAGGCAAAAACAAAATTTTTTCTTGAAATGCGTAAAGTGAAGCTGCTATCATAATATAAAGTCCTAAAAATAAAATTAAAAATTTTTTAAGTTTAATTTTTAGTCGGTTTGGAGGTGTGAATGACATTGATACTTGTGGTTTCTAAATCTATGGTTTTGGGTGTATTATTTATGATATTATCTAGCATTGTATGATAGGATTCAAAGGTATTTAAATTTTTATGGCCACCATTTATCACTGTATGTAATGTGGTGAGTTGTGGAGTAATTTGAGATAATTTAATGCTAGATTTATAAGGTATCAGTTTATCATCTGTGCCATGAATAATGTGAATAGGGCATTGCACATATTTAAGCCATTTGTATGTTGGTAATGGATATTTCAGCAATAAAGAAAGTGGCATAAAAGGCATATATCTTCCCGTAACTTTTGTTAAGCTGTAGTAAGGAGCATCAAGTATTAGTAATTTTGGGGAGTTAATAGAAGCTAACTTCGTAGCAAAACCAGAGCCTAAAGAGCGACCATAAAGAATAATATTATCTTCTGTAGTTAACTCTTTTAGTTTATTGTAAACCAGTTGTAGATCTCGTTTTATCGCTTTTTGAGAACGTTTTCCAGTACTTTTACCAAAACCTCTGTAATCTACCATTAGCACATCATAGCCATGTCTCGTAAAATCTACAGCAAATTTACCCCATCCTTTTATGCTTTTAGAATTGCCTTTAAGATACAAAACAACACCTTTACTTTTTTCCTTTGGAAAAAAACGCACTCCATTTATTGTAGCTCCATCTCTGGTTTCTAAATTATATTCTTTCGTAGTTTGATTCTCATAATAAAACTTAAAGTCTTTTGTTAGTTTTTCGGGTTTAAAAAGCACATAATCTTGTATGTAGTATAAGGCAATGCTTATTGCAATATAGATTGCCAACACCAATAATACAATAGAAACCCAATATGGCATGAGTGTGTTTTATTTAGCCAATATACAAAATAATGCTTAAAATTTTATAAAGTGTAGCTGCTCAACCATACATAACTTTTCTAGTTTTTGGCTTGTGATTCTCCTTGCTTTGAAACTTGTAAGTGTAACTACCATCTAAGCATTTGTGGATACTTGAAAGTTTATGGATAGTAAATGAAAGTATAAATTCGTTATTACCTTTGAAAACCAGCCTTTATAATTCATAAAACCAATGTATTTTATTTGCGTTTTTTTTTATACATAATTTTATTTATATCTTTAATTATAAATGTGTTTTTCAGATGTTGCACAACGTCTCTGTATATGGCTCGTAGCGTGCAAATTAGCGATTATTTTCGATTTAGCACAAGCCGAATTTTTAAATTTTTCTTATTACTTTTTTTTTTAATAAGCCAAATTTAAAAATTTGGCGACTTTCCAAAAACGCCTTAGCTTCGATTAATCAACTCATTAGCTATGAGCTATATACGTTGTTGCCAGTAGTTTTTATTCAAAAGTAATAGTTTCTTCTTGGCTTGTTCCTTGAACCAAAAATGTTTCAGTTACGGAATCAGTCGTATTGCTCACAGTTACTGTTATAGTAGTTCCGTTTACAGCACCAATTCCAAAGCTCTTTTCGTTATCACTATCAAAATTTAGAGTGGTAATAAAGTCCTCATAACATAAAGTGTCTATTTCTATGTTGTCTTCGAAGAATTTTCTGCAAATTCCAATAGTATATTGATAATCTACACTATAGTCTAAACCTGTATTGTTTATTACTTCTATATCTACGACTGAAGTAGGCGCGCTAATTAACGGTGGAAATTCTATTATTTCATTAATAGGATATTCGGTCCAGTCAAAAGTATATTGTGTCAGAAATTTATTTTCATCATCTTTAAGGGCAACAGAAATTCCTATGTCATATATATCGCCTTGAACTTCAAAAGTTCCATCCTCATTAGTATTAACTTGAGCAATATGCTGGTCAAATATTCGGCTTCTTAAAAGGATAGTTTTGTTACCAATTGGATTACCCTCTAAATCAATTAAAATTCCTTTGTAGATGTTTTGGCCTATTACAATTGGGTCAGCATCGTCTGAGCCATACCAACAAGATGTCAGATTTAGAATTAGAACTGACATTATAAAATAATTGAGAATTTTTTTATTAAAAATAGATTTTTTAATGGTTTTCATTTAATATGTGGTTTTTTCAAATTACTGGCAACATTTGTATGTAAGCAACAACTTGCTTATGTATCTACAATAAATCTAATTCATTGACCATTTAATATAATTACTGTATTAAATTAACCAAATTTATTACAATTTAAGGACTTTAAAGTGGTCTTTCGATATTTTTTGCAAAGCATGTATTTTTCAGTGACTTCAACAGAAACGACACACTTTGTCTAATAGTCATAAAGCTGAACAAATATACCTGTTTTGAAGCTATCTTAGATTATAAGTATTTTTAATGACAATATTCCAGCCTGTATTTCGACAATCTCAATAACAACAGTGTGGCAGTTGCTTTATTAAGAATTTCGCATAAAGTGAAACAAATTAAAAATCATAATCGGTATTAGAAAATAAATTCAATACCTATCATTTGACCTTCAAAAACTTATTCTAACCAATCACAAATACGAAAAATATGCTATTGCTGTTGAAATATTTCAATAATCAAATTTGCCTTATTGTTGTTGAAGTGTTAACTCAATTTGAAATTTATTAGATTTAAGAAAAATTAAATCGTAATTTATCATATTCGGATTAAAAGCCAAAATCTTCTGCAAAACATAAAAATAATTTTATATTTAAGCCGTTGTAAATTAAATATACAATTTCGGATGAAAAACATAAGTCTATTATTATTCATATTGCTTACCTGCACAACTTTAAATGCTCAAAAAGTAAATTGGATGAGTATGAATGAAGCTTTGGCAGCTCAGGAAAAAGAACCTAAGAAGATTTTTATGGATGCCTATACAGATTGGTGTGGTCCATGCAAAACACTAGACAGAAACACCTTGAATCACCCAAAAGTAGCGGCATATCTAAATGAACATTTTTACCCAGTGAAATTCAATGCTGAAGGAACTGAGGTCATTATGTTTAAAGATTTTGAGTACACCAACCCAAATCATGATCCTAACCGAAAAGGAAGAAACGCACAACACTTTCTTGCCAATGCGCTTAAAATTTCTGCCTATCCAACTTTGGTGTTTTTTGATGAAGAAGGAAATGTAATTTCACCTATTGTAGGCTACAAAACACCACAACAATTGGAGTTGTATTTAAAAATGATGGTAAGTGGTGACTATAAAAACTTAACCACACAAGAAGCATGGCAAGAATACCAAAGTGAGTTTGAGCCTGAATTCTAAACTCAATCCCAATTGTAGAAACCAAAAAATCCTTGTTCTGATAAACAAGGATTTTTTACTCAACTTTTTAACCAGCAGAGCTGATTTTGATTAGTCAGCTTCATACATAGCCAACACACGAGCTGAAGGATCTTTAACATCTCCACACCATTTTGGTAACCACTGGTATGGCGTTAGTTGAAAATGTTTTCCGTAGTATTTCTGAAAAGTCTTCAAATAATAATAGGCTTCCTTGCTAGCTGGCAAAGTTGGAAAAGCATGTTTTTGGATTTCAAACTCTTCATCTGTAACTAATAAATCTACATGCTTTTGAATAATGCTACTCCATGATTTTTTTAAGTCGCTAACACTATCAGAAAATCCATTTTTACGTCTCCAAAGCACTTCATCTGGTATTAATTGTTCAGCTTCAAACGCTTTTCTAATCAAGTATTTTTCCATTTTAGCAGCACCAAACATGCGGTCTTTTGAAGGAATTCCCATGTAATATTTCACAAACTCCCGATCAGCAAAAGGCACTCGTGCTTCTAAGCCTGAGTTGGAAATGGATCGATCTCCTCGCTTCATATCAAAAAACTGAATGTCTTTTAGCAACCGAATGGCTTCTCCTTGAAAAGCATCTTCCGTTGGTGCATTTTGGAAATACAAATAAGATCCGAATTCGTCTGCAGTTTCGCCAGAAAACAAAACTTTTACATCAGAATGTTCGCTTACATATTTTGCAATAAGCTGGTGTCCAACTGATGCGCGAATCGTAGTCACATCAAAACTACCGAGCATGTACACCGTATGCTCTAAAGCTTCTAGAAAATCTGCTTCTGTTGCTTCTACACTATGGTGTTTACTGCCAATGTGCTCTGCTACTTTTTTAGCAGCAATAAGGTCTGGGCTACCCGGTAAACCAATGGAAAAAGTTTCTAGTTGTTTGCCTTGTTTACGGTAAGCTCGAGCTAAAATTCCAGCTACTAAGCTGCTATCTAATCCGCCACTAAGTAAACAACCTACTGGACGTTCACTCATCATTCGTTTTTCTACTGCTTGGGTAAGTAAAAGATTAATTTGCTGGCAATAGGCTTCTTCTGTTTCTTCTTTAGCCGTGTATTCGTGTACATAATAAGTAGAAAATTCATCTAGGCTTGATTTCCAAAAATGAGCAGGTGGAAATTGGTTCAATTCTTTACAGAAGGCTAAACTTTTACTTTCTGAAGCAAAATAAACTCCTTGGTGTTCATCCTTACCCATATACAACCCACGAACACCAAGATGATCTCGAGCTACAATAAATTCGTTGGTAATTTCATCGTATAAAATAAAGGCGAATTCAGCTTCTACTTCTTTCAACATTTGCTCCACACCTACTTTGCGATATAGATCAATCAGAATTTCGCAATCTGAACCTGTGGTTAAGGTAATTTCATGTTTTTTAGCTAATTCCTTATAATTGAAAATTTCTGCATTTGCAATTAACCAACAATGATTTTTATACATTGGCTGATTGCCTTTTGGTGAAAGACCGTTAATGGCCAAACGATGAAACCCAAAATAGGCATTTTCAGAAACCGCTTCGAATTCTGAATAATCTGGACCGCGATGCTTTATTTTCATAAACGCATCAAATAATGTAGTTTGATCTAAAGTTGAATCGATACTTGCAAAAATTCCACACATGATATTTAATTTAATATTTAAAGCAAATTAGCAACATATATAAATATTATTCAAGCTTAAGTGATTATTAATTGATATTTTTTACTATTATTGATTTTTAATTAAATTATTACAGATGATAGACAATACAGATCGAAAAATCTTAAATTTATTAAGTATGGATGCGCGAGCTTCCTTAAAACAGATAGGGGATGCTTGTCATTTATCTACTGCTGGAGTGCATTTACGCTTAAAAAAGCTAGAAGACCAAGGCATTATCACCGGTTCCAAGTGTACTATTGACAATTCTAAAATTGGCTACCAAACCCAAAGCTTCATTGGTATTTATTTTGATCGTGCCAATATTTACCGTAAAGTAAGTCAGGCTTTATTTGCAATCCCCGAAGTGGTAGAATGCAGTTATACCACTGGAAATTTTTCACTTTTAATTAAAGTCTTGTGTAAAGACAATAAGCATTTAACTGAAATCTTAAGTAATCAAATTCAACTGATAGAAGGTATTGCTCGTACGGAAACTTTTATTTGTTTAGAAGAAACCTTTAAACGCGAAATTGAGTTGAGGTTGGAGGAATGATAAAAGATTTGATTTATAGTAGGTGTACTACGAAGTTGCAAACTTCGCAGAGCGGTGGATGGAAGGCTTTTAATTTAAATTTTGACTTTTTATGCCACGAATGAAAAATTAATGCTACACGAAGTTTAAAGTTTTAAATTGCGCTTTTTATAAGTGTTCTTTGAGTAAGAGTTTCTCTATGCTCTGCGAAGTTTGAAACTTCGCAGAGCACTTTTTTGCTGGAAGTTGCACTATTAGCAGAGAATGTAAAAAATCAAAATAAGAGTTCAATGCACCATTCTACTTCCCAAATAACAAAGCAACATCTTCTTTGTTGAAAGATTTCTTTTCAAGGTCTGTACGGATTACTTCAGAAGCTACACTTTTCTTTTTGTCTTGTAACGCGGTGATTTTTTCTTCAATGCTATCTTTACAAATCATTCTATACGCCATTACTTTTTTATCTTGACCTATTCGGTAACAACGATCTATGGCTTGACTTTCTACTGCTGGATTCCACCACGGATCAACTAAATACACATAGTCTGCTTCGGTTAAATTAAGACCAGTTCCACCTGCTTTTAAGCTGATTAAAAAAACACGAACATCTGTGTTTTGCTGGAAATTAGTTACTTTTTCTTCTCTGTTTCTAGTCTGTCCGTCTAAATATTCAAAATGAATGTTCTCCTTCATCAAGCGCTCTTTTACCAACTGCAACATGCCGACAAATTGGGAAAAAACCAAAACCTTATGTGCGTTCACCTTTTCTAATAAATGGGTAGTTAATTCGTCTAACTTGGTAGAGTAATTGCCATAATCTTTTTCTTTATCTGCTAAAGCGGTAGAATTACAAATTTGCCTAAGTTTTGTAAGCCCTTGTAAAATATACATTTGCGACTTATTTACACCCTCATCTTCTATTTGTTCTTGTAGCTTTTGTTTAAAGTACAGCTTAAAATCTTCATATACTTTACGCTGTTGTTTACCCATTTCGCAATAAATAATGGCTTCCGTTTTACTAGGTAACTCAGTTGCCACTTGTGCTTTGGTTCTTCGTAAGATAAATGGATTAATCATTTTAGCAAGCAGTTGAGAAACCTCTTCATCTTGTTCTTTATCAATAGCTTCAGAAAAAGCAGTTCTGAAATGTTTAATGCTTCCAAAAATACCTGGCAATAAGAAATTAAATTGGCTATATAAATCGAATGTATTATTTTCAATAGGAGTTCCTGTTAAGGCCAATCGGTTTTCACATTTCAATAACCTTACTGCTTTGTATCGTTGAGATTGTGGATTTTTTATAGCTTGGCTTTCATCTAAAATAACATAATTATAGCTTTGCTTTTTATGAAATTCTATATCCTTCACTAAGGAACCATAGGTAGTCAAGACTACATCTGCCTTATTGATTTCTTCTTTGAGTTCATGCCGATTTGTTCCGTAAAATAGAAGATGGTTTAAATCTGGAGCAAACTTATCTAGTTCAGAAACCCAATTAAACATTAGTGAAGTAGGAGCAACAATTAGACTTGGCGTAAGGCTATTTGCTTTGGCTTGATCTTTAATGTGTTGCAAAAAGGCTATGCTTTGTATGGTTTTTCCTAAGCCCATATCATCTGCTAAGCAACCTCCAAGTTTATTTTCATGCAAGAAAACCATCCAGTTTAAGCCTTCTTTTTGGTATGAACGTAATTCAGCATTCAGTTTCTTAGATGGCTCAACTTGTTTCAATTTTTTTAAACTAGAAATACGCTTTTTGGTTTCGTATAACTCCCTTAAGAAATCTGGTGAATTTTCTAAATCTTCATACAATTCATCTATGATATTGAATTGAAAATTAGAAATTTCGATTTTATCTTTTTTAATCTGCCCTAACTTGAAATACTTTTTATACTTCTCAATCCACTTTTGTGGTAAAATTCCTAAACTTCCATCGGTTAATTCAACATAATTGCTGTTCTTTAAAATGGATTTTTGAAGTTTCTTTAAGTCTACTTTTTGGTCTCCAAACTCAATGTCTATAGCCATATCAAACCAGTCCATACCTGAACTTAATCCTACTGAAAAACTAGGTTTATTGAGATTGTATTTTATCCCTTTTAAATCTGAAAGTCCAAAAACATGAATTTCTTTTTCTTTGAGTTTTTCTATGGCTTCCATGATCCAAAATGAAGCCAATGCATCTTGTGTTTTAATGAAAAAATAATCTGTTTTTTCTTCAAAATGTGGATGTAATGTTTGGATGGTTTCTAAAAATGCTGACTCCAACTCATCATTCCGTTTTAAGCTGATTAGCTTTTCGCTATCTAACCAAACTTTGCCCAACTTTGTAGGACTTACTTGGTGTTCACCGTATTGCACAATGGGTTGCAGAACAATGTATTCTCCTTCTTCAGCTTCAGATAAATAAACTTGTTTTACAGGATGTAATGTTTTCTTTTTTGATGTTTTTTCAGTTAAACCTTGATAACTAATTTCAAAAACACTTGAATAGGGTTTGATGATTTCCTCCCTAAGGTGTTCAATCCCCTCATTAATGATATTCATTTTTGAAACTTCATTAAAACTCTTCAAAGCAATTAAAGTCTCTACCTCTTTTATAAGATAAAGTTGATCTTGAATTAAAATCCCAAGTTCAGATATTTTTAATTTATTGGAACTTAAGGAATAGCTTTTGCCTTCAATTTTAACTTGAAACTCCAATTGATGGAACTTGCCATAGCTTTTGATTTTTAAAATAGGCAAAACTAGTGATTCTACTACATTGACTGGAGAGAGGTTTTTTTTAGCGAAACTGTCCTTTGCATAATGTAAATATATTTGCCTAGGTTTAAATAAATTTATGAAATGCTTAAATTGTTGTAGAAACTTACCTAAATCTTCATTTTCATATTCTGAATAAGTAAGGTTTGCAAAACTTTCAGAAATGCGGATTGCTTGGGGTAACAAGTTTCCTTCTTGTTCGCTAATTAATTCTACAATATCAGGTAGATTGAAGACTTCAACAGTTTTTACTCTAGAACTTATCTCTTTTTTTTCCTTATTCAATTTCCCATAAATTGGGAAAGCTGTTTCTACTGCTCTTTTGGAAACTTCAATACAATAAGCTAAGCCAAACTCCGCTTCTTCAGAAAAAATTGGTTTGTACTGCAACTTGCTGCCTGAAGCTTCTTTTGGTTCATAAATCAGCTTTGGGTGCGTATAAAAGTTTTCTATTTTATTGACAACGTGTACCCCATCTTTGTTAATCTCTAATTCAAATAATTCATCAAAATCAACTTTACCAAGTAAATTTTCTTTTTCAAGGATTTCTTTTTTTAGCATATCTTCATGGTCTGGCGAGAAATAATCTAAGCCAAATTCATCTTTTACTTTTACTAATAAAAGGTATTTGTGGTAGCAGTTTTTAGAAGTAGCACAAGAACAAAATAACTGAATTTCATCTTTGGCTTTTGAGTACTTTAAAATTAATGTATAGTTTTCTCTATACGTATCAACAAAAGCCCTTATTTCTTTTTTTGAAATGGATTCTATCTTTAATTCACCAAACCTATAATCATTGGTTTCAAATTTAACTTGTCGCATTTTTTCACGGTCAATCTTCCCATTTTGATGCGGCAAAAGGGTGATTAATTCTGAAGTAGTCTTTTTTTCTTCCACAACATCATTGTCTATTTTTTTTAATTTAATGAGCTTAATTAGACTGTTTATTGATGCTACTTGATGTTTGCAAATGCCATGACCATCATAAGGGCATGAACAACTGGAACTAATATTGGAATCTCTATTGACTTTAATTTTGATGTTATAAGCCATATAATGACTCCCAAAACATTGAAAATTGAACTCTTTTTTAGTGTTATTAATTAAATCTGGGTAATAGGATGTAGCCCTATTAATAATAACAAAATCAGCATTGTCATTAATATATTTAGTTAGTTTTTGTATCAGCATTCAACCTAAATTATAGAAAACCAAATATATTACATTAGGTGAATGTTGGGCATAGAAATCAACCAGAAAAGTAAAATTATTGAAGTAATCAAAAGAAAAATTTCTTTAGTCTTGTCCTAAAATTTAGCAGTGGACTTTTACGTAAGCTTGATTTCTTTCTCAATTAAAATGAAAGCTTTAAATAATGATAATGCCGTAAGTGTTAAATATTTAACAAAAATACACTTGCTTTAAATCCTAAAATGAAATATTAGGCTAGATTTATGAATTCATAATCATTCATCCAAGACTAATTATTATGCACAAGTTACTCTTCTTTCCCGTTTTGTTTCTATTTTCAAACATTTTGTTATCACAAAATTCAATTCAACAAGGTCCAGGTTTTAAGAATTATTCTGTTTTTACTTCAACCAAGCAAGCAATTGACCCTTCCCTGAGAGCAATTGCCACAGATATTGAAACCTTACAAGTTGATGAAAATGTCCTTTTAGAAATTCAGAATGAGAAGCCAGATTTTATTCAGTTTCAATTGGTTCACGCTGCCGATACTTTAATGATGAAGTTGCAACGCCAAGAACTATTTTCAGATGACTTTAAAATTAGAAATCAAAATGATGAAATTCTGGAGTATAATCCTGGTTTATACTACCGAGGTAAAGTAAATAATGACCGTAATTCTTTTGTTGTTTTCAACTTTTTTAGCGAAAATGTGAATGGTGTAATCTCTATCCCACGCATAGGTAATAGAAATATAGGTCAACTGGATGGGTCCAATCAATATGTGATTTATACCGATTCTAAAATGTCTGTTTCTCAAGATTTTGAATGTCAAATTGTTGAAGTAGGAGAAAAAGCAGATTTAGTGCCTCAAGTTGACACTTTAACCTATACATCTGAATCCGTTAAATGTGTCCGTGTCTTTTACGAACTAACGAATGATATTTATATTGAAAATTTAGCTTCTGTAGATGAAACCATGAATTGGTTGACCTCTGTACACAATATAAAAGCAACACTTTATAGTAATGCAAGTATACCAACTGCTTTGAGCGATGTTTTAATTTGGCAAATGGAAGACCCTTATGTAGGGGAAAATATAGACAAATTGGAGTATTTTCAGCAAAACAGAATTGCTTTTAATGCAGATATTGCACATTTGTTAGATTTACCAGTTACCGGCGGTGTTGCTTATTTAGATAGTTTATGCCAGAACTTTCGCTATGCATTTTCTGGTGTTTCTATGTCTTTTGAGCAATTGCCAATCTATTCGTGGACCATTTTAGTAATGTCACATGAGATGGGTCATTCTTTAGGCTCACCCCATACTCATGCTTGTTTTTGGAATGGTGATAGTTCCCCAATTGATTCATGTGGCCCAAACAACGACTATTCAGAAGGTTGTGATGATGGGCCAGTTCCTACAAATGGAGGTACTATTATGAGCTATTGTCATCTTGATGATACTGGTATTAATTTAGCCAACGGCTTTCACCCTCAAGTTGCTGCCTATATGAGTAGTAATATAGATACTAAGCCATGTTTAGGTAATGACTGCATAGATTCTTGTGTACCTTCCATAGCGGGAGTAAGCGTTAGTGAAACAGAAACTAATTCCATAACTGTAACTATTGATGATGTTATATCAAACTCTTGGAATTATACCATTTACGAATTAAACACACCACCCGCTGGGTATACAACTATCACTACAAACTCTTTCAATTACAACACTATTCAACCGAATACGTATTATGTAATTCAAGTGCTGAGTATATGCTCAAACGGAAACTTAGGAAGTTTTTTTAATTTCTTATACCTCAGTGATGCTGACTGGTGTTCAGGTGTAAATTTTAGAGATACTGGAGGATTAACTGGCAATTACCAAGATAATGAAACTATGGAAAAGACTTTTTATCCAGATTCAACTAATGAAAAAATCACCTTAACCATAAATGAATTTGACATTGAAGAAGATTTCGATTTCATGAGTATTTACGATGGGGATTCTACCGATGCACCCGTATTTTTAGATGGAGAAAATCTTTCTGGTTCAGATTTAACAACTACCTTTTTTGAAGCAACAAATGAAGCTGGTGCGATTACAGTAAAGTTCACTTCAGACTTCTTCGCAAATTTATCAGGTTGGGATATTACAGTTTCCTGCACCACTCTTTCAAATCAAGAGTTTACTGAAAGTGATTTCTCTGTATTTCCTAATCCTGTGAATAATGTATTAAATGTAACTTCTGTTATACCCTTAGATAATGTGAGCATTTATGATTTACATGGTAGAATCGTCTTTCAGAAAAAATTGAACCATGAACTAAAAACTTTAGTAGATTTAAGCCAATTGAATGCTGGGATATATCTGCTAAAAGTAAATACAGGTTCATCTACAGCAATTAAGCGGATTATTAAGAAGTAAAACTTAAAATTTATATCTAAGATTTAGCAATACATTCCTACCTGGACTAGTCACATTATTTGCTCTTAAAACAGACATGTGGTCTACATAGGTTTCATTGAATAGATTGTTTCCAGTAAGGCTAACTTGTAGCTCATTTTTTCCTAGTTGAAAATAGTGAGAAACACCCAAAGTAAATAAGGTGTATCCCTCTGTGATTTCTTCATTAAAGCCAGGGCGGTCTTGCTCACCAATTAACCGAGCTCCCGCAGTAAAAGTAGTAGGAGTTTTAAAAGGAAGCCAGTTGATAGTAAAATTCATATTATCTGGAGGGATGAAGGTCAATGGCTCATTCAATTCTAAATTGTCTCCACGAACAACCGCTCCAGACAGATTTAGGTTTAATGAATTATCCTCAAATGGATAGTAATTCGCACTGAATTCTCCTCCGTACAAACGAGCATCTACTTGTTGATAAGTCCATAAGTTTAAACCTGATTCTGGCTCGACTTCATTTGCAGAGGAAAAGAAAATATAGTCATCTACCAAGCTGCCAAAAACAGACACCGAAGCAGAAAAGCTTTTGCTAGTAAATTCATAATTGACATCTGCCTGGTAACTTTGTTCTCTCTTAAAATTTACATTTCCAAGTTCGAAACGAGTTGTTCCTGGATGTGGACCATTCGAAAATAATTCAGCTAAATCAGGTGTCCTAAAACCACTTGAAATATTGGTTTTAATCTTGTGTTGATTTATTTTTTTGCTTACTCCCAAAGACCCAGTTATACCATCAAAAGCAGAAGACAATTTTCGATCTGCAGGTTCGCCTGGTAAAATAAATCCGTCATCAATTAATGCCTGAGAGCTTGCATCTGCTTCCACATTTCTGTAATCGTAACGCAAAGCTCCCTGAAAAAAGTAATCATTCAGTTCATATTCCGCCAAATAATAACCCCCTATTTCAAAAAAGCTTGCATCTGGAATCAAAAACTCCTGTGCATTATCCAAGTTTGTGTTATTCAAAAAACTTCCTTGTATTCCAAAACTGTGTTTTACTTGTGTGTTTGTTAAGCTAATCCTACCATTGTAAAAGGTATGCAGTTGCCTAAATCCTAAATCTACTTCATCAAAAGCAGCTTCTATTTCTTTCCGTTTATTGATGTGCTGAGAAAGATGAAGCGAAGTCTCTAATCCATCATGTTGGGTAGTTTGTTTGTAAGACAACAAGAAATCTGTTACTTCTTGAAACGGCAATTGCATAGAACGGTCACTTCTAGATGTGGCTAAAGTTGAACCTTGTAGCATTTCATCTTCACTAATAATACCTAAATTTTGGTCATGATAAGTAAAGGATAATTTATTCTGAAATTTATCTTTTTCTAAACCTGCATGCAGTCGAATTGATGCAGTATTAAAACGAGAATTTCCAATAATCCTACCATCTCCATCTTTATAGTCTGCATGATTTTCGTAGGCTAAATCAGTTGCCAAAAAGAATCCATTGGTGAATTTTTTTCCCACGGAAGCAAAACCTCTATATCCATTAGAAACTGAATTAAAACTAGTTCCAACATTTCCTGTGATATCTGTTGAACGAAGGTAATCTTCGTTATCCTTCACCAACAAAACTCCCCCTAAAGCTCCAGAACCGTATAATACTGAAGCTGGTCCTTTTATAACATCAACCCGTTCTACGCCCAAATCATTTACACCTAAACCATGGTCTGCGCCCCATTGTTGGTTCTCTAATTTATTCCCTTGAAAAACAGTTACCACCCTAGAAAATCCAAGTCCACGAATAAACGGTTTCACAATGCCTTGACCGAATTCCGCACCATACACCCCAGGAACTTCTCGTAAAGTTCCCATCAAACCATTAGGAGAACTTTTTTGCTGAATGGCTCCGACAGATATACTGGAAAAACTGTAAGGTGTTTTAGAACTAATTCCAGATTGTTCATCCAAAATAATCAACTCTTCCAAAGCATCTTCTGGCAAAAGCAATACTATGTCTAGTTTCAAATTTTGATTGGAATTCAATTTGATTTCTTGCTGAAATAATTCATATCCAATGGCTTGAACTTGAAGTGTATAATTTCCTGCCTCTAGATTTGTATATTGAAAAGCATCTTGTTTTAATTCAGCTTTAGAATTTGCACCTATAAGCTTTACGTCAAAAAAAACAGGAAATCCATCTTCCGTTGAAACTGTAGCCTGAACACTTGCATTTTGGGCATAACCAAAAGCACAAATGAACAAGGATAAAATTAGAATAGCGTGTTTCATTTACTTAAAATATATTTTTAGGCAAACCTAAAAATATATTTTAAGTATTAAGTATTCTTGTTGTTAAATTTAAGAAAACTAACATACTGTGCGAAGTTTGGAACTTCGCACCTTTACTTAATAACTATCAATTTTGTAAAAATACAGGTAAAAGAGATGAGAAGTGAAGTACTATAACCAAAAGCCTTTTTTTCAGTTCCCTTTTTTTGTTTGTTATTTGCAAAAGCTAAAAGCGAATTATGTTAGATTTCTTAAAATCATTTTGCAGCTTGTATTCCCTATATAAACTTTGGTTTGTAATAAGTATAATTTGGTTTTTGTTAGCGCTTAGAAAGAAAAAAAAGAAATTTAGTACGCGCACACTAAGTGATAGTCTGCATCAGATGCCGCTGAGCTTTAAATTGAATTTACTTTTCGCATTTCTTTTTTATTTGGTATGTGCAACGAGTTACA